>OHAF01000200.1_pt1 | contig 63746 bp, 60 predicted proteins | sample 1577041 | NCBI WGS metagenome assembly OHAF01 (sample SAMEA3541495, study PRJEB24748) | human gut metagenome | biome: human gut; feature: human-associated habitat; material: faeces | place: China | collected 2012
AAATCCTTTATTGATTAAAGAACGTCTGGGACATGAAAAGATACAGACCACGTTGGGAACCTACGGACATTTATATCCCAACACCAACGTAGAAGTTGCCAAAAAATTAACTGGTGTTCTCACCTATACTCCGGCAACAACCAGTGTTGCCGATTACACCAGCAATCAGCATACAGCAATCTATCACAGAGCAGTTGAATAAAAAAATGCAATCAAAATGCAATTCTAAAAGGAAAGAGCCTCAAAACCCTTGAAAATAAAGGCTTTGAAGCTCTGCTCCAACTATTCAAACTCAATCGTTCCCGGTGGCTTACTGGTCAGATCATAGAATACTCTATTCACCCCGCGCACCTCATTGATAATACGGCTCATCACTGTCTGCAGCACCTCGAACGGGATCTCCGCCGCCTCCGCGGTCATGAAATCCACCGTATTCACGGCGCGCAGTGCAACTGCATAATCATAGGTTCTCTCATCCCCCATGACGCCGACGCTTCTCATATTGGTGAGCGCCGCAAAATACTGACCGATCGAACGGTCCAGTCCGGCTTTTGCAATCTCCTCGCGGTAGATAGCATCAGCGTCCTGCACAATGCGGACTTTCTCTGCCGTCACCTCGCCGATGATGCGGATGCCGAGTCCCGGTCCCGGAAACGGCTGGCGGAATACCAGATTCTCCGGAATGCCAAGTTCAAGACCTGCCTTACGCACCTCATCCTTGAACAGATTGCGCAGCGGCTCGATGATCTCCTTGAAATCAACATAGTCCGGCAGACCTCCGACATTGTGGTGCGACTTGATAACTGCGGATTCCCCGCCAAGACCGCTCTCCACGACGTCCGGATAGATGGTTCCCTGCGCCAGGAAATCCACCGCGCCGATCTTCTTCGCCTCTTCCTCAAAGACACGGATGAACTCCTCGCCGATGATCTTGCGCTTCTGCTCCGGCTCCGTCACTCCTGCCAGCTTCGCATAGTAGCGCTCCTGTGCGTTGACGCGGATAAAATTCAGGTCGAACTGACCGTCCGGGCCAAATACGCTCTCCACCTCATCGCCCTCATTCTTGCGCAGAAGACCATGATCCACGAACACGCAGGTGAGCTGCTTGCCGATCGCTCTGGATAAAAGTCCTGCTGCGACTGAGGAATCCACACCGCCGGACAGTGCAAGGAGCACCTTACCGTCACCGACCTTCTCGCGGATCGCCTCGATCGTGTGCTCCACAAAATGATCCATGCGCCAGGTTCCGGCACAACCGCAGACACCTCGCACGAAATTGTGCAGCATCTTGGTGCCCTCCTGGGTGTGAAGCACTTCCGGATGGAACTGGATTGCAAAAAGCTTCTTCTCGCGGTTCTCCGCTGCCGCCACCGGACAGTCTGCCGTGTGCGCCGCAATGGAAAATCCCGGAGCAACTTTTGAAATATAATCAAAATGGCTCATCCAGCAGATCGTCTTCTCCGACACATCGCCGAAAAGCGGCGATGTCGTATCGACAAACACCTCTGTCTTGCCATACTCACGCACCGGTGCCTTTTCAACCTTTCCGCCCAGCACATGCATCATAAGCTGCGCACCGTAGCAGAGTCCCAAAACCGGAATTCCAAGTTCAAACAGTTCCTTCGTGTACGTCGGAGAATCCGGCTCATAGCAGCTGTTCGGACCGCCGGTTAAAATGATGCCCTTCGGATTCATCGCCTTGATCTGCTCGATGTCTGTACGGTAGGAATAGATCTCACAGTAAACATTGCACTCTCTGACACGTCTGGCAACCAACTGATTGTACTGACCGCCAAAGTCGATGACAATGACCTTTTCCTGTGAAAAATTGTTGTTCATTTCCACACTCTTTTCCTCCTGATGTTTTTCCGCCGCAAAGGGCGGTTTGCTCAATTGCTACTATTATAAGATACGCTCCCGCAATTTACAAGGCGCATTTCTATATTTTCCACCATTTCACAATTCAATAATTTTCAATGTTCCGGTTATACTATCTCCATGAAAAAACATGACCGTCTTCCGGATTTTTCCAAACTCTGCGCACCGGAGCAGACTCCTATATCGTTTTTCCTCTCCCAGCAGATTTATTTCTTCTTTCTCGGCTCGATCGGCGGGTTTCTCTGGGAGGTTGCCATCTTTCTGTATCGGGACAAGACCTTTGCCAACCGCGGCTTCCTCTACGGACCGTGGCTTCCGGTCTACGGCATCGGCGCAGTGCTTTTCTATCTGCTGCTGGGCTGCAGGCGAAAAAAAATCCACCCGGCCGGCGTCTTTTTCCTCAGTGCCGGCATCGGCACCGGTCTGGAACTCCTGATCGGATGGTTTCTGAATACCTTCTGGAATCTGCGCTACTGGGATTACAGCGGCTATCCATTTCATTTTCATGGCTATATCTGTCTGTACGCGGCGATCGGTTTCGGCATCGCGGGTGTGCTCTGGATCTGTGTGCTGGAGGCGCCGCTCACCAGGCTCTGGAAACGTCTCACCCCCAAAGTGCGCCTTGAATTAAACACCCTGCTTCTGCTGCTCTTTGCCGCAGACTGCGCGGCTGCGCTCATATTTCCAAACCACGGAGCAGGCATCACCTTCCCTTAAGATAACGCTCCATCTCCGCCCGAAGCTCTGCAAACTGCGCGTTGGTCACAGCGTTGCGGCTCTCAAAATGCAGCAGCTTTTCCAGATAGCCCTGCTCTTTTACAATCCGCACACTCTCTGGGAATACCAGTTCAAACACCAGCGAGATATGCCCTACCACATGATCCACCGGTGTGCGTTTGATACTGCGAAGCGTCGCGTGATGTTCGTAAAAGCTATCCATCACTGCCGGTGTGACGGCTGCATTGCGCAGTTCCTCCGTCGTGGTATTATAAATCTCCTCCAGCGGCACATCCACATTGACCCGTAAAATATCGATCTTGTCAGCATCCCGCAGGATATGGCACAGCTTTTCCGTGCGCGGCGCAAGCCCCTCTGGAATCCGGTAGGCACTGTGCACTCTTATGGCGGTCTCTATCACCTCATCCTCCGCCGCGTCGTCCACATATGTGCGGATCAGACCTTTCCCCGCAGACAGTGGACCACCGAACAGAATATCCGCTCCAAGTGCCGCGTGGTCAATGGAATCTGCATCGCTGAATGTCCCATATCTCCGGAGCTGCTCAAATCTTCCCACATCGTGCAGCATTCCAAGGAGCCATGCCAGATCAACCTCTGTCTTCTCCATCCGCTCCGCCTTCGCGATCCGCTCGCACAGTTCCGCCACCCGGTAAGTGTGGTCTATTTTCAGTTTTATTTTCTCATCGGTCGCATCATAAGCATCCGTATATTCCCGGAATGTTTCTCTGACCCGTTCACGCTCGATTTTCATCTGCCGGTATCTCCTTCTGACTTTCTTATTCTTTTCCCCTGCCCGGTTGAAAACCTTTGTCATCCATTAAGTGCGATTCGCCTTTTTCTCAGTCTTCTCCTCATACATGATAGCATCCGCCTCACGCACGTAGTCGTCCAGATCGCGCCCGGTCGTCATATCCGTGTGGACACATCCCGCACTGACCGTCAGTGGAAACGGCAGTTTCATCTCCGCCGAACGTTCCCAGATCTCCTTCCGGATCTCTCCGATGATCTTCCCGATCTCTGCATCCGCGGTCTGCTCCAGCACAACGAGGAACTCATCCCCGCCGCTTCGGACCGCGACCGCTCCCTCCGGAATATATTTTAAAATCGCCGACGCAATCGTCTTGATCGCCCAGTCCCCATAGATATGCCCGAATTCATCATTGATGCTTTTGAGCCTGTCCATATCCATGAAAATAATTGAAAGATTCTCCCCCGTCAGCTTCTTTTTCTCAAACATACGACACGCCAGCTTCTGGTAACCGAGCCGGTTGTACATTCCCGTCATGGCGTCCTTCACGTACAGTTCTGACAGCACCTGATTCAGATATGCAAGGCGCTCCTTCTTATGCAGATTCTCCATCGCAGACGTCAACACGTTGATAACCTGGAACAGATACTGCTTCTCCATCAGATACACAGCATTCCGGATGACAAAATATCCCACCGTGTGTTCCCGGAAATGAAGCGGCAGAAACAGAAAATCTTTTCCGCCCTCCGCGTAATCGAAGGTCGGGAAAATCCCCTCCACGACCGTCTCCTCACTCTCTTTTACCACGCCATCCTCATAGGCGAACTCCATCTGCATTTTCTCCGGATAACCGTGCACGCAGAATTCTTCATCCTCAATCAGATGCCTGTCATAATAATCACTCAGTTCCCGGAAATCATTCATGTGCTCATCCATGATCAGATACATCGCGTCACACCGCATAGCCGGAATACATTTCGGAATCCAGCGCGACATCTCACGCACCGTCTCGCACTGCAACAATTCATACTCCAGCGAAAGCACCTGCTCCTCAAATTCGTCCGTCTCGATTCCATAGACAATCTGCGCCCTGGAATGTTCTGCCTGATCCACCGCAATGCCGGCGTCGCAGCCGCAGCTTTCCCAGAAAATGCACTGGTGCCCCGTATAATTAAACCGCGGTACCATCTCGCCCCTCCACAGCCGCAGAAGAATATCCGCACAGTGGTATCCCACCTGCTCGCGGATATGTCCGACCGTTGTGATGTGCGGGGAATAATAGCTCGCCTTGTCAAAATTATCGAATCCGGTCACCAGAAAATCGTCGGGTGCCTTGTAGCCGTGAGCTTCCGCGGTCTCACACACGCCGACGGCAATGTTATCGTTGGCACAGATAATGGCATCCGGAAGTTTCCCGTGCAGCGTGAGCAATTTTTCAAATCCATGCACTCCACACTTGTATTCATAACTCTCGCAGTAGAGATCCCTGGCATCCCATAAAATCCCGTGTGTCTCTGAAAAATCGCGCAACGCAGCCACACGCCGGTTGCTCTCGTAATTATCGTCCGGTCCCATGACATACCAGAAACGCCTGCAGCCGTGTACTTCATAGAGGTGCGCCATCATTTCCTGCATGGCAGAATAATTGTCAATGCCGACATAGTAAAAATCCGCAATCTCATTTGCAATGGAAATCACCGGCTTCCCGGTGGCCTTTGCCGAGGAGATCACATACTCCCGCACCTTGGGATAGCGGATATTGTTCAGATCCACAATAATGCCGTCGAAATCGTTTAAGTCCGGCAGCCGATAGATGTTGTACTCTCCGATATTGTAATCCTCATCCTTGCTCCAGTCTCCGGAACTGTTGAAAATATACAGATTCACGTCCTCATTCGTCTCTCTGATACGCTCCAACACTCCGGCGGGCCATGCATATGTGAAGAATCGCTTCCATCCGTCCATGATCAACGCTATCTTCTTCATCTGCGCTTATCCTCCATCTATCCTGCCGTTATCTTCTCCTATTATATAAAAACGTTTTCATGCCGTCAAATGCTTCTGCGTTTTCACACATGCTGATGCAGATACTTCTCCTTTGTCGCCATCCCGCCGCGGATGTGCCGCTCGGACTTGTTGATGTCCAGCACCTTGCGCGTCTCCGCCGCGAGAGACGGATTGACCTGCGCGAGGCGCTCGGTGACGTCCTTATGTACCGTACTCTTGCTGATCCCGAAATGCTTTGCCGCCTGCCGCACGGTCGTGTTATTGTCAATGATATATCTGGCAATCTCCATGGCTCTTTCCTCAATATAACCTTTCAAACCAAAACCCCTGCAATACTTGTTTTTACATTGTATGCAGGCTTATTTTCGTATATACTATCTTTATCAGATGTAAAGGAGGATATTGCCATGCCATTTATCAATACGAAAACCACCGTTTCCCTGAGCAAATCCAAAAAGGATTCCCTGACCGCAGAGATCTGCCGCATTACCAGGGAGTGTCTCGGCAAGGGAGAGAACTGGGTTATGACTGGTTTTGAGGACAATGCCAGCCTGTTCTTTCAGGGAGATTCTGCCGCTGTCGCCTATGTGGAGGTCAAAAGCTTCGGCACGCCGTCCGCTGCAGGCACCAGCCAGATGACCGGAAAGCTCTGCCATCTGCTCTCCGGCGAACTTTCCATTCCTGCCGACCACATCTACGTGGCATACTTCCCGACTGACAACTGGGGCTGGAACGGAAGCAACTTCTGACTACAGCAGAAAAAATGCGGGAATTCCCGCATTTTTTCATTTTCTCTCTTCCGCCTTGATCGCTCTCTTTTTCTCGTACATCTTCACATCCGCACGGTTCCTTGTCTCTTCCATATTTTTATCATACTGCTCGTCAAAGATCGCGTAGCCGTATGCTATCCGCATCGGGACGTCCGTTTTCCCTTCATTATATTTCCGCTCGAGATATTCCAGTCTGCGCAGACATTCCTCGACCCACTCACTTCTGGCATGGCGGATCACGGCGCAGAATTCATCCCCGCCGATCCGGTAGCACACCCCGGCAGGTTCAAACACTTCCGAGATCAGCTTTGCCGCATCCTGAATATACTTATCGCCCGCCGCATGTCCGAACGTGTCATTGCAGCACTTCAGATCATTCAGATCGAACGTTACAATCGCAGTCTCGCAGTCTCTGTCATTTTTCGATACCCACTCATCATAAGCATTGCGGTTATGCAGTCCGGTTGGCATATCATGCTCCGCCAGTTCCCGGTAGATCTCCGCCTTGCGTCCCTCATCAATCTTCTCTATCGACACCGCAGTCGCCTCTCTCGCCAGCAGACAGATAAACAGCAGGAATCCAAACCTGCCGATCACATCCGTTCTTCTCCATCCGATGTAGTACGCCGACATGTCGACCGCGTAAGACAATAGCAAAATTACAAGTCCCCAGATACAGACACACACCCGCCGGTCCATTCCGCGCACCCGGTAACGCTGCCAGATCACATAGAGCAGATAGAGCAGGTCACATGCCATCAGAAAATGTGTGCAAAATACCGTATTTTTAAACTCGCAGATCCCCGTCATGTGGAGTACGGTACAAACTATAGCATTCGCAAATGAACAGATGCAGATAATATTTGATATATACTTCTCCTCCACCTCGGAGAACTCCTGCAAAAATGCTGCAAACGGCGCAATCATCAGCATAATCATCATATAGCCGGTGTACGAGGCCGCCGTCCGGCTTTTTACCATGTAGGCAACCAGCTCCGCCTCATTCATGGACCACATTCCCATCATCAGGGTAAAAATGCCAAAATACAGAATGCCCGGTCCCATCTTTACTTTGCGTCTTGCAATTGCATAATAAATGAGCAGCATAATACCGATCGCTCCGTCAACTGTGCTGACCATGATCTCCGGAACCGATCCTCTCATCGTCTGATAGACCATCTGTCCGTCATTCTCCTGATAGAACCTCGTCACATGATCCCGCACTGCCGGGTACACCGCCTCGATCCGCACACTGAAACTCTTCACGCCCTCCTGCAGCTGGATCGTATTCCATCCGGTTCCGGGCGTCCTCCCGAACACCGTACTGCTCTTTTCCAGCGAATAAATCTGCTCGCCGTCCGCATACACTTCCACGCACTGATGTACGCTAAAAAATGTCAGTTCCGAAAACTCCGACTGCATCTGATTGCTGTCGAAATAATACTCCCTGACATCTTCACCCACTTCCACCACGCGATCGGGCTGCAGTTCGATTCGTCTGGAATCCTCCGCAAAGCTTGTATTCTTTTTACCTGCAAACGCAAAGCTCAACGCCATCAGAATAAATCCGATGACAAGCAGCACTCCATAAACGATCGATACTGATTTTTTCATTTATCCTCACCTGTGGAAAATTCTGGCAAACAAAGATTTTTTCGTATTCTCTGCACTGGTTGTTATCTCCGCAGCGGCAAGTGCCTCTTTTCCTGCCTCTTCCTTCATCTCCGGCAGAGCCTCCTCGAGGAAGAACTCGTCAAACACATCGTCCCTCTTGTTGATCTTCCCGCACATATCCTTGGTGACCTCCATCATGGTCTCCATCATATGTCTTGCATTCTGCCCCATGCGGTCTTCAAAAGTCATCCCCTGATCCGGTGCCTCCTCGCCCCAGATACAGTCATCCCCCAGCACACGCAGCTTATTCAGCCGGTCGCGCTGCTCCTTGCGGACGACGCTCAGAAAACGGCTCACCATCACGTTGTGCTCGTTTTCGTCCGTATAACACAAAAACTCTTCCAGCGAAGCGTTCCCCGGATAGCCGATTTGATAATATGTATTATAGATACGACAGATCCGCTCTGTTGTCTGGCGCAGAATGATGCCGCATTCCTGCGGTTTTCTCCAATAATAATGCTCCGCGCGCTCCAGTTCCTGCAGAACATTGTCATACATCGCCTGAAGCTCGTCCGACTCCAGCCTGCACTCTCTTATAAACTCAAAATTCATCTCCCGCTGCCCCTCTTATGATCTGTCTTCTACCGCTTTCAGGATCTCCTCACTGATGGCATCCACGTCCTTGCCGTCCGTGTCCACGCAGATATCCGCCACCGCTTCGTAGCGCGGCCGGCGCTTCTCCATGAGTTCCCGGATATATTCCACATTCATATTCCCGTTTAAAATCGGGCGGTTCGTACTGTCCTTGACTCTTTCGTAGATCGTCTCCGGCGTCGCCCGAAGGAACACGATACAACCGTTCTCCTTCATCAGCGCCGCATTCTCATCCCTGAGTACACTGCCTCCGCCGCAGGATACCACATATCCTGTGCTCTCCGAAAAAGACCGCAACAACTCTGTCTCCAGGTCGCGGAAATAATTCTCCCCATGTGCGGCAAAAATATCTGTGATTGCCATCCCCTGTTGTTCCTCGATGAGCTGATCCATCTCGATTCGCTTCGACGGACATTTTTTCGCAAGCGCTCTCGCAATGGTACTTTTCCCGGCGCCCATAAAGCCGATCAGATATAAATTCTTCATGCCGCAGTTTCACCTTTCTAGCTAAAAAAACGCTCTTTGACTTCCTCGACCGGCATATCTTTTCCGGTATACAGTTTAAAGGCAGCCACGCCCTGCCACAGCAGCATTCCCTTGCCGCCGATACAGGTTGCTCCGGCTTCCTTCGCCTCCCGGAGCAATCTCGTCTCCTCCGGGTTGTAGACGGCATCCGCCACCACTAACCCCGGCCGGAATGCAGAAGTGTCCTTTACCACACTCTCATTTTCCATCGGCTTCATGCCTACAATCGTTGCATTTGCAAAAATATCGCTGGACGCGATCTCCGCAGTCATCCGCGCAGTATCCGCAATATCATAGACATTTACCACGCACGACGGAACCGCCGCACGGATCTTCTCCGCCGTTTTCAGCGTTCTCTCAAAAAAAGCATCCTTGATATTAAAAATGGAAATCTCCCTTGCACCGTCAAGCGCGCACTGCACCTGAATGGCAGTAGCGGCACCGCCTCCGCCTGCAACCGTGATCTTCTTGCCCTTAATATCGATCCCGTGATCCTTCAGATTATGCACAAATCCCTCGCCGTCAGTAATGTGACCGGTCAGCCTGCCGTTGTCATTTACAATCGTATTGACCGCTCCGATGATCTGTGCCGCCGAAGACAGCTCATCCATGTATTTGACAACCTCCGTCTTGCACGGCATGGTGACATTGCAGCCGCGCATCTTAAATGTGCGCATGGCGGCAATGGCGTCTGCCACTTCCTCCACCTTGATATCAAAAGCAACATACACATAATCCAGTCCCAGCCGCTCGAAGCTGTAATTATACATTGCCGGCGAACCCGAATGTCCGACCGGCGAACCAATCAATGCCAATAATCCTGTGTGTCCTGAAATTCTGCTGTCCATATTTCCTCCCGCTCCGGCGTCCGTTTTTTCTCTGCGCCGATAACAGTATCATAGCTGTTTTTTCTTATCATTTCAATACACTAAAGCAAAAAAGCATCCCTTTTCTACTCTGTAAGTATCGGCTTAAAATCTTCCGTATCGCCGCAGAATATGCCGCCGCATTCCTGTAAGATGTGCCGCATTACAGGCAGTACCTTTTCATATTCTTCCGCGGAAAATGTTACCAGATATACTCTGTTGCAGCCGTGTTCCTCTGCAAATACCGCAGTCACCTGATCCCGGGGATGGATTTTCCCTTCCTCCATGTCCATGGAGGCTTCTCCACCGTACATAATCTCAAGTACGCCTGCTTCCTGCCAGATCTCCATCTCACAGGTTCCTTCCAGCACGTCTGCAATCTGCCGCACGCCCACAGTCTCCGGTGCAAGATAAAGCCATTCGCCCGGCACGCCTGCCTCTTTCTTTTTCTCCTGCGCGGTCTTGTTCACCGGAACCGCTGCTTTTCCCAGCGCTCCGTGCCCCGCCTTCTTCATCGAAGCTGCTTTTCCCGGCGTTCCGTGCCCCGCCTTCTTCATCGAAGCTGTTTTTCCCGTTGCTCCTTGTCCCGCTTTCTTTCCCAGCTTTTTCATCCTGCCTCCTGCTTACCAGCAAAGAACCTCGTGGCCGTCCTCCGTCACAAGCACCATAATCTCCCACTGTGCAGACGGAAGTCCGTCCTCCGTGTAGACCTCCCAGTCGTTTGCATCATCGACATAGATGTCCACTTTTCCCATGTTGACCATCGGCTCGATCGTAAAGATCATGCCCGGCACCATCAGCATCTCCTGACCGCGCTTGCTGTTATAGCCGACCCACGGCTCCTCATGGAACTCCAGTCCCACGCCGTGTCCGCCGATCTCACGCACAACCGTATAACCGTTTGCGAAGGCGTGATCGTGAACCGCCTGACCCATATCGCCTAAAAATCCCCACGGTTTTACTTCCGCGAGACCTTTTTCCACACACTCCTTCGTGACATCCACGAGGCGTTTCTTCTCCGGGCTGACGTCACCGATGCAGAACATTCTGGAAGAATCGGAAAAATAACCGTTCAAAATCGTGGAAACATCCACGTTGATAATATCTCCCGACTTCAAAATGACGTCTTCTGACGGGAATCCGTGGCACACCTGATCGTTCACCGAAGTGCACACGCTGTACGGGTAGCCCTGATAATGCAGCGGTGCCGGAATACCGCCCATGCTGGTCGTCATGTCGTAGACAATCTTGTCGATTTCCGCCGTATTCATGCCCTCATGAATGTGCTCCTGAATATAATCGAGCACCGCGATATTGATCTTGCAGCTCTCCTTAATCCCTGCAATCTGATCTGCATTCTTGATAATGTCATGGGTCGGGACGATATGTCCCTGCGCAGCGATCGCTGCAATCTTCTCGTCAAATGCCTGATGGCATGCCTTGTATTTCCGGCCGCTTTTGCACCAGCACGGATCATTTCTTCCAATTTTTACTGACATATTCTTCTTCTCTTCTCTATTTTATTTTTTATATTATATTCTGCCTGCCGCAAATGCTTTCTTCACATATCGGCGCATATCCTGCTTCACGCAATGGAAAATCTCTGTCTTTCCCTCTTTGTTCAATGATCTACCGTGATGCTGCCGAACGGCACGCGGTCCCAGGTAGTCTCGTCTAACTCACAGGTATGCTGTGCCAGAAGTTTTTCGTATTCCGTGCCGCCGATGGAATAATCCTCGTAATCGACCTGTTCCATCTCCGCAAGAATACTCTGATATTTCTGCGCCAGCGCCATTTTTCGCATGGATGCATCAATCGTTTCCTCATCGACACCCAGGCGCGCTCTCTGTTCCTCGGTAAGGTCACTCCAAAAATCCTGCTGATCATTGGCAAGATACTGTTCCTCCTCCTCTGAGAGCGTGATTTTCTCTGCTGTTGCCATCTGGTAAAACAGCGTATCATGAATGGTCATATCCACCACTGTCTGTTTCGCCTGCTCCCGCAGGAACGTATGATTGATATACAGCTGCCAGTATTCGTCCGTATTATCCGGATTATAGATGATAGCCGCATCTTCCATGCTGCCTTCCTCATACGCGATATAAAATGCCATCTCCCGCAGAGTCACCTGCTCCCCGTCCACTGCCACCACCACAAGATCCAGCGATTCCGGGAATGACAGCTTCTGCCGCTTTCCCTGTTCGCGGTAGGATGCTGTCCCCAGAATGATGAGCAGAACGACCAGAACAGCGGTAAATCTTAATTTCTGTCTCATGCCTGACAAAGCTTTGCTACCACCTGATTGATCACGCTGCCCTCCGCCTTGCCTTTCAGTTCCGGCATAACAGCCTTCATGATCTGTCCTTTGTTGTGGCTTGCTACCACGTCCGCGAACTTCTCTGTGATAAACGCCTCCACCTCGTCAGCCGACATCATTTTCGGCGCATATTCCATAAAAATATCGTAGCGCGTCTCATATTCTGCAAGCAGATCTTCTCTGGATGCCGGGCAGGTATCGATCTGTTCCTTCACGGACTTGATCTCCTTTAAAATGACCCGGTCCACAAGTTCTTCCCGAATGTCATCGCGGCAGCCCTCATCGATTGCCACCTTCTTCGCAGCCGACACCAGCGTGGAGATTGCATCCTTGCGCACCTTGTCTCTTGCCTTCATTGCTGCGATCATATCATCCTGTAACTGTTTGAACTGCATTTTTTATTCCTCCATCTCTTATTTCATTTCTATCCAGATTATAGCATTTTGCTTTTGAAAATACAAACCTACAACACACGCCGTACCGAAGTGATCGTACGGTAGGTTGCATTTCCGTAGCAGATGCCGGTTCTCGGGTTGGACGCATGGATAATCCGTCCACCGCCGATATAGATTGCCACATGTCCCGGATAGCAGATAATATCGCCGGGCTGCGCATTTTCATAGCTGACTGCCTGTCCACAGCCGCTCTGCGAATAGGAAGATCTCGGCAGGGAAATGCCAAAATGCTGGTAGACCGCCATGACAAAATAGGAGCAATCCGTTCCGGATGTCAGGCTGGTACCTCCAAGGACATAGGGATTCCCCAGAAACTGGCTCGCATAGGACACGACGTCACTGCCGCTGACTCCGGTCGTGTAGGACGGATTTAGTCCGCCGTCCGTCAGACCTGTGGAAGAGCTGCCGGAGGTACTGCTGCCCGAAGTCGAGGTATCCGTCCCTGTCGAAGCGGTATTTCCGGTCGTATTCGAGGTCGTTCCGGTGCCGGCTGTCGAGGCATCCGTTCCGGTGGTGCTGCCGGTCGTTCCTGCCGCAGCAGCCGCCTGCGCCGCCTTTTTCTTCGCCGCCTCCGCAGCCGCCTGTTTTGCCTTCTCCGTCGCGATGATCTGGTTCTGCTGCTTGATCGTCTGCGCATACTGGCTTGCAAGACTCTGTGCATTGGCAAGCTGGCTGTCAAAATCCGCCATCTCCGAACGCTTTGTCGCAATCACCTGCTCCAGAGAGCTCTGCTGCTCCTGATAGCTGATCTGAAGCTCCTCCATCTCCGCCATCTCACTCTCAAGCTGTGCCGTCAGATCTTCCACCTGCTGCACCACTTCCTGATAGTTCGTCAGCATATCGCGGTCATACTGGTAGACGTCCGAGACATATTCCACCCGGTTCAAAAGATCCGTAATGCTGTCCGCGCCGACTAACGCCGTCAAAAAGGACTGGTCTCCATTCTCATACATATACTGAATCCGCTGCTTCATGGCGTCATACTGCTGCTGTTCCTCCGCTTTCGCATTTTCCAGATCCGCGTTTGCCTGTTCGATCTCCTGCTCCTGCGTATCCATATCGCTCTGCAGGATGTCCATATCGGTAAGCAGGCTCATGAGTTGATTGTCATAATTATTCATCTCTGCCTGAAGGCTGTTCTGCGCCGACTGGATATTCTGAATCTGCTGGTTTACCTGATTCAGTTCCTGCTGTGCCTCATCCTTTTTATCCTGTGCATCCTTGATTGCCGAAGCAGACACAGACGCATAGTTTCCGATTCCGACTGCTCCCGCCAGAAGCAGTGCCAGAACACGTTTCTTAAAATGTCTCATGCGGTATCTCCATCCCAAATATCTGAATTATCTTTCATTGCGTACAAAAAACGGGTATGACTCTGTTATCATACCCGTTGATTATATCATACTTCCTTATAAAATTGTCACAGTTTCCATAATTTTTCGATTTTTCGGAAATCAGATCAATCCCATCCGATATACATCAGTTCCAGATCGCTCAGCTCGCCATCATAGAATGTTACGGAAATGGAGTTTTCATCCATATCCTCGTAGGTGTCGCTGTGGCTGTACCACTGATAAGACTGGTAGTCGCCGGTATCCGACTCATACTCATAATCCGGCTCGCCGTAAGCAGTCATAAAGTCGTCGTTGACCGCATCCTTTGTCAGACCGTTCGGAAGAAGGATCTCCAGATCGTCATTGTAGTCCATGCTGGTGAACGAGAAACCGAACACGGTTCCGTCTGCAAGTGTCTGCGGATCGTCGGTTACATTTCCAATGTACACCTCTCCCAGCTCATTTCCCTGTGCATCGTAGAAGGTCGGATAGTAGTATTCGTTCTTGTTGGATACATACTCCTCATCCTCGGAGTCGATGGAAAAACCAAGTGCCTTGAACTCACTGTAGCTCATCGGAAGCTGCACCAGAATACCATTCACGGTAATGTCTCCACTGTCAAACGCATCCCCTGCTGTCACGTCAAGCGGCGCTGCCGTTTTGGCATCCTCTGTATCCTCACTGTCATCGGTGAGGAAATCGTCGGTGTCGTACTCTTCATCACCGGAATCACCCATGAAATCATCCGTGTCGTAATCATCGCTTACACCTGCGGCCTCGTTATATCCTTCCATAAACGCATCCTCGATGTCGTTGCTGTAAAGTACGCTGAAAATAATGCTGAAGACCAGCCATACCAGTGCGATCGCAAAACCGATCCACAGGCAGATTGTCGCCGACTTGCTGTTGCGCTTATATTCCTGCACATCTCCGGACTTGTAGGCACTGTTCGCCTTGCTCGTGAATACGCATCCGATAATACCCATAATCATGGTAATCAGGTTGCATCCGCAGCAGCACAGAATCTCAAGGATGGAGAATGTAATCTTCATTCCGAACGAGTTCTTCACTGGCTGACCGTTCTCGTCGTTGAGCACCGTCGCCTCGCCATAGTTTACGCCAGCATATGCATTTCCCGCATACTGGCCGTTCGCCTGACCATACGCCTGCTGACCGTTCGTCTGCTGTCCATAGGCATTATTCTGTCCGTAAGCGTTATTCTGTCCATAGGCGTTATTCTGTCCATAGGCGTTATTCTGTCCGTAAGAATACTCTCCCTGGCCGTTCGTGCTCTGCTCTCCGTAATTCTGCTGACCGTAAGGCTGGCTCACATTCCCCTGGCCGTTCGCATTTTCTGCCTGACCGTAGTTCTGACCGTAAGGCTGGCCTGCATTCTCCTGTCCATAAGGCTGACCTGCGCTTTCCTGTCCATAACCGTTTCCCGGCTGGCCGTATGCATTCGCTCCCGGCTGGGCGTCCGGCTGCGTCATTCCGCTATTCGCTGCCGCGTCCGGCTGACCGTATGCACCCTGTGCTCCCGGCTGACCGTACACATCCTGCGTTCCCTGCTGATTCTCTGCCCCCGCAGATCCCGGCTGTGTCTGTCCCGGGTCGTTCTCTAAATTGTAATTTTTGTTCTCATTCTGATCCATCTTTTGTCTCCCTGTTTTCAAAATTTCTTTCAAAAAATAACACTCATAACCACTTTAGTATAACAGAGCGTCTTCTATTACTCAAGCAAATCTGTGTAAATAGTACCTTTATCCTATCTGTTTGACGATCAGCACCGCATCTCCCGGCTGCAGATTTTTTTCCATCCAGCCGTTGGTTTCCAGAATATCCTGTATGGTCGTATGATTCTCCTTGGCAATCGTCCACAGATCATCGCCCGCCTTTGCAATATAGCCCACCAGACCGGGGCGGTTCTGTAATTCTTCCATATCTAAAGGCTCTTCTGTAATCTCTTCGATGTTCTGTATTTTCTGCGGCAAAAACGCCATCAGGTTTAACTGGATCACCGCTTTGATCTCAATATGTTCCTGATCCATCATCACCGCGGACAGCTGCTCTAATCCGCAGTCCATCTGCGCCTCCACGTCCGGCTGCATATCGGGAATCTCAAGGATCTGGGAAAACGGATAGATTTCCCTTGCCGACTGGATCGGCATATTGTCATCCGTTGTGATATAGAGAAGTTCCGCCGTGATCGTTCCCTCCGCCCGGATTCCGTTCTCCACAGGCTCGTATTTTTCCAGGCGCACCGTTCCCTCGCAGGCACAGATCTGCAGGATTTTCTCCTGGCTTTCCGGAATTTCCAGCTGTTCCGTTACCCGGCATTTTGCCGCATTTTTTACAAGGAGTCTCTCACCGATCCGCTCCCTGACTACCGGAACGGCTTTTTCCCGGAGCGAGTAGAGATCGGTCAGAAGTTCCATCTCTTCTTCCCGCCACACGCGGACATCGACCGAGACGGAGAGTTCGAGCACAAGAATGCGCTCCTCCCCGTCGTAATCCGGCTTGATCTCCAGTTCCGCCGACAGCGGGACAGCCGATATTTTAAAAATGCAATTCTCCCCGGCAGCGTCACAGTCGGCCGCACATTCCAGAGGAACCGTCGTCTCATACCACTGCAGGCGCTCGCTCTCCTCTTCCTCACTGTAGAGCACCGCCGCCAGAATCTCACCTGTGACGACCGCCTTCCCATCCTCCACATGGCTTTCGACGTTGCGGAGTTCTACACTGCGCCACAGAATTTCCCGCACATTGGGTTTGTTCGACGGCAGAACAATCTCACTCTTCTGCCGGCAGACATCCCGGCAGGATGCGAGCAGATTGAGCGCTCCCCAGGTTCCCGTCTTCTGCTGGTAATCCCCCGGCAGTTCCAGTCTGGACGTAAACTCCTCCAACACCTGTTCCTCCGCCGAGGCACGCAGCACAACCACCGCACGGATGCTCAATTTTCTCGAATTGATTACGCCGACTGTCAGATCCTCGATCTCTCCGGCGGCATGTACCTCCCCGTTCTCCTGCAGCCCGTCTATATTGAGTTTCTCCTGAAACGGAATCTCTCCTTTGAGGCAGCTGATTTTTCCATCGCTCTGCTCACACCGGTAAAGAATGTGAAACACCAGGCTTCCTTTTACCCACACCGCCTTGTTTGCCGCCTTCACCTCGTCAAACCGCAGTTCGCCATTTTCTTTCAAAACCTTCATGATGTCCGGCCGGTAGTCCGGGACATTATAGTCATCATCCAGCGTGATCTGGCTGACCGCCGTGCCATTCTGCTGTATTCTATGTATCTTTACTTTTTCGAGTTCCAAAAAAATATCCCCCATATCCGAATCTTTGAAACATCTTATTCGAATACGGGGAATATTATACCTGATACCTTATGTTAACATAATTTCATCCGAATATCTCTTGTAATGATATCCGAATAACTGAATGAAAGTAACTGAGGCGGATTTTCTTCCTGCTCGTCATTCACCAGTATTGTAAAAACACTCGGATATGCGTTCTGAATGACTCCTTCCTGGATGTCGACCTTGTTGCGTCCTCTGTCAAGCTGAATCAGTACCTTCCGTCCGCACTGCTGATACACGGAAGCGCGTACCTTATGGATGTCTGCCTGTTGCATTGTCTACCTCCCTGTTCCGGCTTCTTATCGTCCTAACACCGAATACCATTCCGCTTTAGTTTATCACTGTACTAAATTTTTGTCAAACAAACCGGAGAATTTTTTAAAAATATCAAGAAAATTCACTCAAATATGGTACTTTCGTCACGTTTTTCGGTTTTTATTACAATATAAGGATAACTCGGTCCGCTGCTTACCTGTTCTCCCTTTCTCGGTCCCACAAGTTCCGTATCGAACAAAATCGCATTCGATGTCAGATACAGATCCCGGATGCAGATGCTGTAACCTCCCGTCTCCTGTTCTCCATACCCGCGCACTATGTACAGATCCCCGTCAAGTTCATAGGTCGTTTTAAAATCAGCCGCCTTTTTTTCCTCTATCACAGCCTTCACTTCCTCCGGTATCTGCGCCTCCTCCACAATCTCATAGTCAAGATCGGCAACCTTCGCTCCGTTTGTCGTTTCAATGCTGCACCCGGCAGCAAGCAGGGCCGCCGCTGCCAAAAAGACCAGACACCCCTTCTTCCATCTCTTCCCATACCAAAACATCTGACAGTCCCCCAAATTTTCGGTTCTATCCAAAGTATATGCCGCGTCTTTTTTAAATATGCCTGCGAATTCTCTTTTCCGCGTCTTGTGTTTCCTCTTTTCAGGCTTTATAATAAAAACTATGTAAAAATCTACGGGGCGCTTGCCCGGAAAGGACCTTCTCATGTTACGAGCCATCCTTGCTCTGCTGTTTGCCATTCTTTATCTGATCATCGGAATTCCCGTCCTCGGAATCGAATGGATCATCAGCAAGTTCAACCGTAAGGCTGCCGACATCAGCCAGCTGCGCATGGTACAGTGGGCGTTTCGCGTCATTCTGTTCATCTGCGGAACCAAAGTCACCGTTATCGGTGAAGAAAATGTACCAAAGGACGAAGCCGTTCTGTATATCGGCAATCACAAAAGCTACTTCGACATTATCATCACCTATGCCAGATGCCCGGGGCTGACCGGCTACGTCGCCAAGAATGACATGGCAAAAGTTCCGCTTCTTTCCCTGTGGATGAAGCGTCTCTACTGCCTGTTCATCAACCGTGATGACGTCAAGGAAGCCTTAAAGACCATTCTTGCCGGCATCGATCACATCAAGAACGGCATCTCGATGTGCATTTTCCCGGAGGGAACACGCAACAAAACTGACGATCTGATGCTTCCTTTTAAGGAGGGAAGTTTCAAGATGGCAGAAAAGACCGGCTGTGCGATCGTCCCTATGGCAATCACCGGTTCCGCCGATATTTTAGAGAATCATTTTCCGAAGGTAAAAGCAACGCACGTCATCTTAGAGTACGGCAAGCCGATCTATCCGAACGAGCTGGATAAAGAGACAAAGAAGAAAATCGGTGCCCACTGCCAGGGCATCATCGAAGAGATGCTCGTAAAGAACGAAAAGCTGCGGTAATGCCAGACATTACCGCAGCTTTTCTTCTATTCCGTCGCACTCTCCGTGACGGTCTCAGTCTCCGTATCCTCCACCGTTGTGGTGAACAGGTTATCAAACGTTACCTTCGCCCACACGGAATCCTTCACGGTCCAGTCGTGCTCATCTTCCCAGCCTTTGAGCGTCTCGTCGTACAGATCGCTCTGGCGCTGGCTGATAATGTTCTGTCTGGTCGTCTCGGTTGCATCCGCATCCGTCTTCTCATCCAGACGAACTACATAGTAATCGGTATCTGTGTCGATGACATCCGACACCTCCCCTTCGTCCAGTCCCTGCAGTGCCGTAAGAACTGTCTCGTCGAGGTTGCTGTCGTCGGCAGTAAAAGTTCCGCTGCTCACCGTATAGTCATACTGCTCTGCCGCATCCTCCAGCGTACCTGCCTTCGCGTCCGTGTCAAACATGCCGACGGTCTTGCCGAGCAGAGTAAGCTCGGTGTCGGTGTACTCCACGGTATTGCCGTCCTCATCCGTATGGGACTGCTTGGACACCTTGACATAGCTGTAGGAGCTTGTGTTGGCTTCCTCATCCGTCACATTGGTATCGGCATCCGCAATGATCGCCGTGTGCATCCGGTTCTGGATCGTCGCCAGTGTCAGATAACGCTCCACGATCTCCTCATCCGCACCGAGTGCATCCAGCGCGTCCTTGCTGTTGTCTGCAATAAACGCAGCCGCTGTGTCTGCGATCTCCGCCTTGTCATCCTCCGTCAGCTCCACATCGTACTCTGCCATGTGCGCTTCCAGTGTATACATATCGAACAGTGACTGCATTACGCTGTCCTTGATATTGTCCTGCATCGTGGTGCCGTTGTTGTACAGATCGGATGACCATACATCCTCGCCAAAATATGCCACATAGAAATCATCGTATGTTGCCTGCAAAAATCTTGCTGCAAAATTTGCCACTCCGAGCGGCACTTCCGTCTCATCAAAAGTTGCCACCGTCTCATTTTTATTCATTCCGCATCCGGTCAACATGGATGCCGTCATAACACCGCTAAGAAGCAGTGCGCTCCATCTCTTTGCTCTCATAGGTTCCTCCTGGTATATGCCATGACAGCTTGCCATGGCAGTCTTGCTCTATTATAGTGCAATTTTCTCCGGGTCGCAATATTTTTCATACTTTTTTCAAGCTTTTCCGACGCCGGAGAGCCGGTCTCCCGGATTCCAAAAAGCCGGCTCTCTATCGCCTTTTTCAGCCTTCCCTTGGTGCTTCCCGCTCCGCCAGAAATTTCCCGGCATCGGCAAGGAACTGCTCCACCACCGATTTGATGTCCACATTCTTGTCTCTCGAATTCTTTTTCAGGTGATATGTGAAATACGGGTTTTTCGGATCAGCGGTAAACGTCACCTTCTGACCGTATGCCGCCACCAGTTCCGGAATCTTCGTCACATCAATCCGTGCTTTCTCATAGAGAGTAAAACGGACACTCTCACCCTTCTGCGCCACTTCCGTAAAATAAAGCCGGTGCGCCATTGATTTGATTTTTGCAATGTAAAGCAGATTTTCCACGGACTTCGGCGGATCTCCGAAACGGTCGATCAGTTCCTCCGTCATCTCCTCCGTCTCCTCCTGCGTCTCAATATCTGCGATGCGTTTGTAGATGTCCAGTTTCTGCAGTTCGTTCGGAATATAACCCATCGGGATATAAGCGTCGATCACAATATCAATCGACGTGTCAAAGCTTTCCTCCACCGTGATGCCCTTCGCTTCCTTGACCGCTTCGTTTAGCATCTTGCAGTACAGATCATAGCCGACCGCTTCCATATGGCCGTGCTGCCGCTCGCCGAGCAGGCTGCCCGCTCCGCGGATCTCAAGATCGCGCATGGCAATCTTAAAGCCGCTTCCAAGCTCCGTGTACTCTTTGATTGCGGCAAGCCGCTTCTCCGCGACCTCCTTCAACATCTTATCCCGCTTATACATCAAAAAGGCATACGCTGTGCGGTTCGATCTGCCCACACGCCCGCGGAGCTGATACAGCTGGGAAAGTCCCATATTGTCCGCATCCTGAATAATCATCGTATTCACGTTTGAAATATCCAGTCCCGTCTCAATGATCGTCGTGGAAACGAGCACGTCGATCTCGCCGTTGATAAACCGGTACATGATATTTTCCAGTTCGGTCTCCTTCATCTGCCCGTGCGCATACGCCACGTTCGCCTCCGGTACAAGTTCCGCAATCTTCGTCGCAACATCAGCGATCTCGCGCACTCTGTTGTATACAAAATACGCCTGCCCGCCGCGCGCCAGTTCCCTTGAGATTGCCTCCCTCACCAGTTCCTCATTGTACTCCATCACATATGTCTGGATGGGCACACGGTCCATCGGCGGTTCTTCCAGCACGCTCATATCCCGGATACCGATGAGGCTCATGTGCAGCGTCCGCGGAATCGGCGTCGCGGTCAGTGTGAGAACATCGATGTTGGTCTTCAGCTGCTTGATTTTCTCCTTGTGCGCCACGCCGAAACGCTGCTCCTCGTCGATGATTAAAAGTCCCAGATCCTTGTAGACCACATCTTTGGACAGCAGCCGGTGCGTGCCGATGATGATGTCCACCTGCCCCTTTTTCAGCTTTTCGATCGTCTTTTTCTGCTCCGCGCTGCTTCTGAACCGGCAGAGCAGATCAATGTTGACTGGAAAATCTTTCATGCGCTGCACAAAGTTGTTGTAATGCTGCTGGGCGAGGATCGTCGTCGGCACCAGAAATGCCACCTGTTTGCCGTCCTGCACCGCCTTAAACGCCGCACGGATCGCAATTTCCGTCTTTCCGTATCCGACGTCGCCGCAGATCAGACGATCCATAATCTTCGTGCTCTCCATGTCGGCCTTGGTCGCCGCAATGGCAAGATCCTGGTCTTCCGTCTCCTCAAACGGGAACATCTCCTCGAACTCCTTCTGCCACACGGTGTCCGTTCCAAACGCAAATCCCTGTTCATTCTGGCGCACCGCGTATAGCTTCACGAGGTCTTCGGCGATCTCCTTGACCGCTCCCCTGACCCTCGACTTGGTCTTGTTCCACTCCTGTCCGCCAAGCTTGTTTAACTTCGGCTTTTTCGCCCCCGCACCCGCATATTTCTGGATCTGCTCCAGCTGCGTCGCCAGAATGTAGAGATTGCCCCCTCCGGCATACTCGATCTTGATGTAATCCTTCTCGGTCTTATCCACCTCGATCTTCTCAATGCCGCGGTAGATGCCCAGTCCATGGCTCTCATGCACCACGTAGTCACCGATGTTCAGATCCGTAAAGCTTGCAATCTTCTCTCCCTCATAGATGCGCTTGCGCTTCTTTTTCTTCTTCTCGCCGCCGAAAATATCGCTCTCGGAGATCACAACAAACTTCAGCATCGGATACTCATATCCTTTTTTTATCTTGCCGTAACCCGTCATGATCTCGCCGGGCTTTACCTCGTGATCGTAGTCTTCCGAATAAAAAGCGTTCAGCCCCTCCGCCATCAGATCATCCGCCAGACGCTTCGCACGCGTTCTCGATCCAGACAACAGGATCACCTGATATCCGTTCTTTTTGTAGCGCTCCAGATCCTTTACCAGAAGTTCAAAGCTGTTGTTGTACGGATTGACCGTCTTAGACTGGATATTCAGATGTGTCCCGATCTCCAGATGCGGATTCTTAAGGTCGAGTGCCACCAGCGAGATGCATCTGCGCCCCGCAAGTTTTCCAAGAATCTCCTTGCAGGTAAAAAGTTCCCGCATCTGTCCCGGCAGTAGATACCCTTTTTCCAGGCGCTGCTTCATGCTCTCCGAAAATTCGGTCTCCGTCGCCATTCCTCTCTCAATGCTCCGCGGTGTCTCATCCAGAAACACCAGCGTATCCTGTTTTCCAAAATAATCGAGCAAAGAGACTCGTTCCTCGCAAAAATAGGACAGGTAGGCGTCCAGCCCGGCAGAGAGCCCCAGCTCCCCGGCTTCCTCCGCCACCTGGTCCGCCGCAGACTTGACGCGGTACGCCTCCTCGGTCTTCATCTCCCCGCGGAGCTTTTCCGAAACCTGCTTTGCTTCCGTTAGAATGCGCGCAATACCGGCGTCACGCTCCTCTTTGGTCAGCACCAGTTCGCATGCCGGATAGATGTGGACCTCATCCAGATTCTCGATCGACCGCTGGCTTTCCGCATCGAATGAGCGGATTGAATCGACCTCATCATCCCACAGTTCAATCCGGAACGGATTCTCCTCCGTCAGCGGGAAAATGTCAATGATTCCGCCGCGCACGGAGAATTCACCGCTTGTCTGCACCTGATAATTCTTCTCGTAGCCCAGTTCCGCCAGGTGCCTTGTAAACTGCTCCAGATCAATCACATCCCCGACCGCCACTTTCCGCACCGCACTGATAAACTGATCCGGCGACGGCATCGGATTCATCAGTCCGTCAAACGTCGTTACAATCGTGCACGAGCGCTCTTCCGCCATCATCTTGAGGGCATTGATACGCTCCGCTGTCAGCACATTTCCCCGGATATCCGACTGGTAGAACAGAATATCCTTTGCCGGATAATAGGCAACGTTCGGATCAAAAAAGCGGTATTCCTCCGCCAGTTCCTTCGCTTTTTGTTCCTGAAACGTAACAATGATTCTGTTTCCAGAACCATTGCCAATGCTGTACATCATATGTGGTTTAGCTGCATCGATACAGCCGGAAATCTGAATGACGCCGGATAGCTTCGGCAGTGCCGCTTCCAGGTCTTCAAATTCTTTCAGCCCCTGCATGGGCTGTGTGAATGTCTTCATGACTGACTCTCCCGCTTTTTCCCATTAAAATCATTCATTGCCTGATCAATCTCATCCTCCAGGATCATCTCCGCAGCCTTCACGGATTCCTTCACCGCTTCCTCAAATGCCGCGCGGTCTTCCTCACTCATGCGTCCGAGCACATGATCCGCCAGATCCCATCCCGCCGGTTTTTCGCCGACGCCCACCTTAATCCGCTTAAAGTTCTCCGTCCCGGTCATTGCAATAATATTCTTGATTCCATTATGCCCGCCGGCGCTCCCTTTTTTGCGGATACGGATGTTCCCCGGCGCCAGGCTGATGTCGTCAAAAATGACGAGAAGCTCCTCCTCGGGATCGATCTTATAATAATGTAGAAGTTCCGCCACGCTCTCGCCGCTTAAGTTCATAAATGTCTGCGGTTTTGCCAGAATCACCTTCTGTCCGCCGATCATCCCTTTGCCGAAAAGCGCCTTGTGTCCACTTTCGCTGATACTGATATTATATTTTTCCGCAAGGGCATCCATGACATCAAATCCCGCATTATGGCGTGTATGCTCATACTGCCTGCCCGGATTCCCCAGACCTACGATCAAGAACATCGCTATCTCCTATTCTTTGCTTTGTTGCCTGCGATTCTCCGCCGGATCACGACTGCTGCAGCCGCAAGCTGCTCCTGATCGTTGACCCCTGTGATATCCTCCGGGTCATCCAGCGCATACGCATCCACCTTCAGTCCCTTTTCCTTAATAATTGTGAGCGTATCCGGCAGATAGTATTCACCCTGCGCATTATTCGGCAAAATCAGATCCAGCGCCTCACGCAGCTCCTTCGTATCAAAAATATACATACCTGAGTTGATCTCGTGGGATGCCAGTTCCGCTTCCGTCGCATCCTTGTGCTCCACGCTCTTCACAAAATTGCCGTCTGCGTCGCGGATAATTCTGCCGTATCCGGTCGGATCCTCGACCATCGCTGAGAGCACTGTCACTGTATTTCCACTCGCAATGTGATGCTCCCTTAATTTCTTTAAGGTCTCTGCCGTGATAAGAGGGGTATCTCCAAACAGAATCAGTGTCTGTCCTTCCTCCCCGAGAAAGTCCTTTGCACACCGCACCGCATGACCGGTCCCCAGCTGCTGCTCCTGTAATACAAACTTTACGTCCTTGTGCGAAATGCTCTCCCGCACGATCTCGTATTTGTAGCCGACCACAAGGCAGATCTCACCGGCGCCGGCTCCCTCTGCCGCCTCAATCGCATAATCTACCAGACATTTTCCCTCTATGGTATGAACCACCTTCGGCAGATCCGACTTCATTCGTGTCCCTTTTCCCGCTGCAAGTATCACTGCTTTTAACTGACTCATCATACTCCTCCTGCCATCTATTGTAATTGACGATTCCTGCTGTCTTTTGTTTGATCTTGTCACAGTTCACGTTTCATTTTACCTTAGTTTGCGGATTTTACAAGAGTTTTCTGCACCACTGCCTGATCCCTGCGCGTATAAACGAATGCGCACAGGCTTTACCTTCCCGTAAAACCTGTGCGCATTTATTTTCCTGGGTAAGCTGCCATCCGGCTTTCTCCCGGTATTATTCCTCAGCAGCCATTGTCTCTTGGTATTTCTGAAGGATCAGAGTCTGTATCCGCTCTCTTGTGTCCGAATTGATCGGATGAGCGATGTCGCGGTATTCCCCGTCCGCGGCCTTTCTGCTCGGCATTGCAATGAACAATCCCTTGTCTCCCTCGATCACCTTGATGTCGTGTACCACGAACTCTTCATCGATGGTGATGGACACCACCGCTTTCATCTTGCCTTCCTTCTCGACTTTTCTGATTCTCACGTCCGTAATCTGCATAGATTCTGTCCCCCTTTAGTCCCTTCTCTACAGTACATACCTTTCGTTGTTCTCGGATACAATCCTAATACCGTTGTCGCCGCAGTAATAGGTGTTCGCCTTGAGTGTATCACGGCTCTCGACAATGCAGTTCTCAATATGTGTATTGTCGCCGATATAAACATCATTCAGAATGATGGAATTCTTAATCACACAATTCTTCCCGACAAATACCTTCTTGAACAGGATCGAATTCTCCACCTTGCTGTTGACGATGCATCCGCTGGCGATTAAGCTGTTGCGCACATCGGAACCGATATTGTATTTTGCAGGCGGGAGATCATCCACTTTGGAGTAAATCTTCGGCTCATCATGGAAAAAGTATTTCCGCACCTCCGGTTTTAAGAAATCCATGTTCGTCTGATAGTAGGATTCTACGGTCGCAATATTGCTCCAGTATTCCTTCATCTTATAACCATAGATCTGTTTCATATTCTTATAGCGGATCAGAATATCCGTCACAAAATCCCAGCGTTCTTCCGCTGCGCTGCGCTCTAGCATCTCAATGAGCTGTCTTCTGCGCACGATATAGATTCCGGTCGATACCGTGTTCGACTTGGATACCATCGGTTTTTCCTCGAACTCTACAATCTTGGAATCTTCATTCATCCGGACCACGCCGTATCTGCTGACATCCTCTCCCGGCGCCATATCCTTGCATACCACCGTAATGTCTGCCTTCTTCTCAATGTGGTAATCAAGTACCTTATTATAATCCAGCTTGTAAATGCAGTCACCGCTCGTGATAATGACATATGGCTCGTGGCGCTTCTTCAAGAAATTGATGTTCTGATACATGGCATCCGCTGTTCCGCGGTACCACCAGCTGTTATCCACGGTTACTGTAGGATTGAATACAAACAATCCGCCCTGTTTGCGCCCGAAATCCCACCACTTGGAGGAGCTCAGATGCTCGTTTAACGATCTCGCACTGTACTGTGTCAGAACCGCAACAGTCTGCACATGGGAGTTGCTCATGTTGCTGAGTGCGAAATCAATGCTTCGATAGCTTCCGCCGATCGGCATTGCCGCAATCGCCCTCTTGTTGGATAATTCCTGCATACGGCTGTTATTACCACCAGCTAAAATAATTCCTATTGCCTTCATACCGAGTCACCTGCCTTAATGATTACTTCACCGCTCTCAAGAATTCCGTTCGGGTAATCTTCCTTGTCCGTCGTACCGGAAATTGCCGTGTTCTTTCCTATCTTAACACCGTCCGGTATCACACTGTCTTCTCCGACCGTCACCAGACCAAAGGAATAGATGCTCGCATTGAGCTTATTCGGTGCCTCTTCTCCAATGCCAAGCTCGGTGTTCGCTCCCACCTGGCAGTTCTCTGCTATAATTGATTTATCGATGATGGCATTCTCGCCAATCGTTGTTCCTTTCATTACAATGGAATCCCGGATCACTGCCCCCCTGCCGATCGTGACGCCCGGTCCGATCACGGAACTATGTACCTCGCCGTATACCTCGGTTCCTTCACCGATGATGCTCTTCTCCACAACGGAATCCGCGGAGAGATACTGTGGCTCGATAATATCACTCTTCGTGTAGATCTTCCAGTATTCCTCGTACAGATTGAACTCCGGAATCAGGTCGATGAGCTCCATATTTGCTTCCCAGTAAGAGCCGAGTGTACCGACATCCTTCCAGTAGCCGTTGTATTCATATGCAAAGAGACGTTTTCCATTCTCGTGGCAATACGGGATGATATGCTTACCAAAATCACATCCGCTCTGATCCTTCATGGCATAGAGCGCTTCTTTTAAGGTATCCCAGCTGAAAATATAGATACCCATGGACGCCAGATTGCTGCGCGGCTTTTCCGGCTTCTCTTCAAAATCCATGATCTTCTTGTTCTCATCTGCGATCACGATACCAAAACGGCTTGCCTCCTCAATCGGCACCGGCATCGTGGCAATCGTCACATCCGCATGATTCTCCTTATGGAAATCAAGCATAACCTCATAATCCATCTTATAAATATGGTCGCCGGATAAGATCAGCACATACTCCGGATGATACTGCTCCATATAATTCATATTCTGAAATATTGCGTTTGCCGTTCCGGAATACCACTCGCTGTTATCGCTCTTCTCATAAGGCGGTAACACCGTCACTCCCCCGCTGTTACGGTCCAGATCCCACGGAATACCGATTCCGATATGGGTATTCAGACGTAATGGCTGATACTGGGTCAGAACTCCGACCGTATCAATTCCGGAATTGATGCAGTTACTCAGAGGGAAATCGATAATGCGGTACTTTCCTCCGAACGCAACTGCAGGTTTGGCAACCTTCGCTGTAAGCACTCCCAGGCGGCTGCCCTGGCCTCCAGCTAATAGCATGGCTATCATTTCTTTTCGAATCACGTCAATCACCTCTCGTCTTTCTAGTCAGTCTATTCCTCTTTGCACTTATAATTATAACATAATCGTCCACCCATGTACATCATTTTTCACAAATTTGCCAGTACATTTTTCTATTTTTTGACATTTTCGTCAAATCTTTTCTCTTTCTACACTCCTCTTTCACTTTCTGTCGAAAATATTTTATCCCAAAAGAATTTGCAAATCAGTAAGATAAGGTTATAATGAACTTTATCATAGAAAGAAAAACAGGCAGGTAGAATTATAATGTATAAAATCAATTTCAAAGAACCCATACATATCCATTTTATCGGGATCGGCGGCATCAGCATGAGCGGGCTTGCCGAGATTCTCTCCGAAGAGCATTTTACGGTATCCGGATCCGACGCAAAGGAATCTGATCTGACCAGACACTTAGAGCATCTCGGCATCAAAGTTTACTACGGTCAGACAGCCGCAAACATCACGGATGATATTGATCTTGTCGTCTACACCGCCGCCATCCACGAGGACAATCCGGAATTCGCCTGTGCGCGCGAAAAAGGAATTCCGATGATGCCGCGCGCAGAGCTGCTCGGACAGATCATGGACAATTACCGCAACTCCATTGCGGTGGCAGGCACCCACGGCAAGACGACCACGACATCCATGATCAGCCAGATCCTTCTTGCAGCCAAGTGCGACCCGACCATCACGGTCGGCGGCATTTTAAAAGCGCTCGACGGCAACCTGCGGGTAGGCAAGTCCGATTTCTTCCTGTCGGAAGCGTGCGAATACACGAACAGCTTCCTGCATTTTTATCCGAAATACAGCATCATTCTGAATATCGAAGCAGAACATCTCGACTTCTTTAAAGATATTCAGGACATCCGCCATTCATTCCACCAATTTGCATCCAACACCCGGGAGGACGGCGCGATCATTATAAACGGCGATATTTCGGATTATACCGAGATTACCGCCGGATTAAAGCCGCAAGTAATCACCTTCGGTCTCAGTGACAGCTGCACGTTCCATCCGGCAGACATCACATTCGATGAGAAAGCCTGTGCAAGCTTCACCGCCATGAAAGGATCGGAAGCTCTGATGAAAGTCACGCTTCACGTTCCGGGCATGCACAACGTATCCAACGCACTGGCTGCCATTGCGCTGGCAGATGATCTTGGTCTTTCCACCGGTGCGGTCGCAAAGGGATTATCCGACTTCGGCGGTGCCGACCGGCGTTTCCAATACAAGGGCTGTGTGGACGGCGTCACCATCATCGACGACTATGCGCATCACCCGACGGAGATCCGCGCGACGTTGACCGCTGCCAAGAACTATCCGCACAAACGGCTGGTTCTCTGCTTCCAGCCGCACACCTACTCGCGCACCAAGGCATTTTTAGAGGATTTTGCCGATGTGCTCTCCCTCGCTGATGTGGTTGTCCTTGCCGACATCTACGCCGCCAGAGAGAAAAATACCTACGGCGTCTCCTCCCGCGATATCCTCTCCAAGCTCAGGGAACGCGGCACGGAATGCTATTATTTTCCGTCATTTGAGGAGATCGAAAAATTTTTATTAAAAAATTGTGTAAACGGAGACTTGTTGATAACTATGGGCGCCGGAGACATTGTAAATGTTGGTGAACATCTTCTCGGCAAATAAGTTATCCACTTTATCCACATTCAATTGGGGAAAACTTCAACTTTTGAATGTGGATTTTTTTGTTTACATAATCCTTATACACGTTTCCTGCGCTTTTGCCGCCTTTGCCGTCTTTTGCGCCAAACCTTTCGTTTCCATAATCCGGTTTCCACCGGATTCGTTTTCTTTATCCACATTATCCACATTTCCGCGGTCGATTGTCTGTGCCGGATGTGTTCCGGAAAAGATACTTCTCATTCCAGTTTTCCTGTGCTATAATGCATCAGGGAATGTCGGCGGCTGCCGTACATTTCGCTTGTTACGTTTGAGAAAGAGGAGTCGGTTTCAATGGCCAATATTAAGCTACACAGTGACAGTCCAGTCTCTGCAACCAGTGTTTCCAACACGTTTATCGATGAATATATGTCTGATGCCAACGGGGAATTCGTCAAGATTTACCTCTACTTGCTGCGCCTTATGAATGCGCCGCAGGCGTCTTTTTCCATTTCTTCCATCGCGGACAAGTTCGAGCACACGGAGAAGGATGTCAAGCGTGCCCTTGCCTATTGGGAGCGCATGCACCTGCTGCAGCTTGAATATGACAATGATAAGAATCTGACCGGTATCCGCATGCTGGATTCTTCGTCCAGAGATGCCGCCCCGTCTGATCCGGGGACTTCCGGGACACAGACAGAGCCAGCCGGCGCACCGGCACAGAACGCCCCTGCTTCCGCCGCTTTGACAGAAACACCGGCACCGGCGCAGACAGTTCCTGCCAAAAAGAGCTATTCTGCGGACGATATTTTGAATTTCCGCCAGAATGAATCCGTCGCAGAGCTGTTCTTCATCGCAGAGCGTTATCTCGGCCGCACCTTAAGCGCCACCGACATCAATACGCTTCTCTATTTTTATGATGTGCTCGGATTTTCCACCGAGCTGATCGTATACCTGATTGAGAGCTGTGTGAGCAACAATCACACCAGCATCCGATACATAGAAAAAGTCGCACTTGGCTGGGCAGATCAGCATATCACGACCGTCGAGGAGGCCAAGCAGGGTTCTCCGGTTCTTGGCAAAATGTACTACGCCGTGATGAACGCGTTCGGCATTACCGGACGCAAGCTGGTTTCCGCCGAGATCGCCTATATCAGCCGCTGGACGAACGAGTACGGTTTTGACTCCGACATCATCCTCGAGGCATGTAAGCGCACCATGGCAAGTCTGCATCAGCCGAACTTCAAATACACGGATTCCATTCTTTCCGACTGGAACAAAAAGCAGGTTCACCATCTGTCCGACATTGCAAAACTGGATGCGGCGCACCAGGAACGCAAAAAAAGTTCCGCTTCCGCTGCCGCCAATACAGCATCCAAAAACAAGTTCAACAATTTCACGCAGCGCTCCTACGACTACGACGAACTGGAGCAGATGCTTTTGACCACGAACGTACACTGATTTAAAGGGGAAACAGATGCCGCTAAGCAATTCACAGTATGACGAGATATTCCGCAAATATGACGAAAAACAGTTAGCCAGCCAGCACCAGCTCGAACGCCGCACAAAGGACGTCTACGCCCGGATTCCGGCACTTAAAGAGATCGATGACGCGATCGCTACCTGTTCTGTCGAGCAGGCACGCCGGCTGTTAGACGGAGATGCGGCCGCTCTGGCCACGCTCCGTGAAAAGCTCTCGGACTACCGCAGGCAGAAGGAGCAGCTGTTGCAGGAGCACGGGCTTGCTTCTGATTATCTGAAGCCGGTGTACCACTGCCCGGACTGCAGGGATACCGGTTATGTGAACGGCAGACGCTGTCACTGTTTTGAACAGGCAGCCATCAATCTGGTCTATACCCAGTCCAACTTAAAAGAGATTCTGGAACGTGAGAATTTTTCCACGTTTTCCTTTGATTACTATTCTGCGGATGACATCAATCCGGCAACCGGACGCTCGTCCCTTGAGACAGCAAAGGATGCCGTCGCAAAATGCCACGATTTTATCGATCATTTCGACAGCACCTTCTCCAATCTTTACCTCTACGGAGATACCGGCATCGGTAAGACCTTTTTGTCCAACTGTATTGCCAAGGAGCTGTTAGACCGCGGTCATTCCGTCATTTACTTTACCGCATTCCAATTATTTGATATATTAAGCAAGGGCGTGTTCAAACGGGACGAGGAGGCACTGCTTTCCCACCGGAATATTTTCGACTGCGATCTGCTGATCATTGATGATCTCGGCACGGAACTATCCAATTCCTTTACGACCTCGCAGTTATTTTTATGTATCAACGAACGCATTCTGCGGCAGAAATCCACGATCATCTCCACAAACCTCGGGATGAACCAGCTTGCCGATATTTATTCAGAGCGCGTTTTATCCAGAATATCCAGCAATTATACATTATTAAAGCTCTTCGGCGCGGACATCCGTATCTTAAAGCGTCACCGTTAACATTTTTATCCCTGTATTTCATTAGAGCAATCTATTGAAAATAAAACCTATGTAACTATTCTTTAATGGAGGAACCATTCATGCCAAACGATGAAAGAAACTTAGAAACCATGCCTGACGGAGCATTGGGTCTCATCCCACTGGAAAGCTGCAAAGAACTCGGTCTTAAGGTAGACCAGTACCTTGTCGGCTGGCGCGAAAAGAGACAGCACCAGCACCAGAACGACCCTGCGTTCAAGGGCTATCGCAGAGATTCTTATATCATCTCAACTGCAGTGCCGCGTTTCGGAACCGGCGAAGCAAAGGGTGTCATCAAAGAGTCTGTCCGCGGCTATGACCTGTATCTGATGGTCGACGTTACCAATTACAGCCTCACCTACTCTGTATGCGGTTACGAGAATCACATGTCTCCGGATGACCACTATGCAGATTTGAAGCGTATCATTGCTGCTGTCGGCGGAAAAGCAAGACGTATTACCGCGATCATCCCGTTCTTATATGAGAGCCGTCAGCACAAGCGCACCGCCCGCGAATCCTTAGACTGCGCACTTGCCTTACAGGAGCTCACCGCTATGGGTGTCGACAACATCATCACTTTTGACGCGCATGACCCACGTGTACAGAACGCCATTCCGCTCAAGGGATTCGAGACTGTACAGCCTGCTTATCAGTTCATCAAGGGTATCTTAAGAGAAGTCAAAGACTTAAAGATCGATGCAGAGCACATGATGATTATCAGCCCGGATGAGGGTGGTACCAACCGCGCCGTATATCTTGCCAACGTGCTCGGTCTGGATATGGGTATGTTCTACAAGCGCCGCGACTACAGCAAGATCGTAGACGGCCGCAACCCGATCGTTGCACATGAGTTCTTAGGTTCCTCCGTCGATGGTAAGGATGTGATTATCATCGACGATATGATCTCCTCCGGTGAGAGTATGATTGATGTTGCTACCGAGTTAAAGAAGAGAAAGGCAAACCGTATCTTCGTTGTTGCAACCTTCGGTCTGTTCACCAACGGCCTGGAGCGTTTTGACGAGGCGGTTGCAGACGGCACAATCTACAAGGTCGTAACCACGAACCTGACCTATCAGACACCGGAACTGCTTGCAAAGCCATATTATATCAACTGCGACATGAGCAAATACATTGCTTATATCATTGATACGTTAAATCACGACAGCTCGATCAGCGATCTCTTAAATCCGTATGACCGCATCCAGCGTCTGGTTGCCAAATACAAAGCAGAGCAGAACTAAACTAAACACAAAGAAGGGGCTGACGCTTTTTGCGGACAGTCCCTTTTTGTTGTTATAAGTAATCTGCCGAGAAGACCATACCTTTCGATTTCTGATGGAAATGCATCTGGAAATCGAAGGGTATGTTTTTTTAGTCTATTTTTATCACACAAAAAGGGACTGCCCGCCAAAAGCGTCAGTCCCTTTATTATGCCTATGTATTAAAACAAGTCTACTCTGCCAGCAATTTTCTGATTGATCACATAATACGCTGCGTTCTCTTCCGGCTTTAAGTAGAGCTGAAGTGATTTGATCGTGGATGCTCTGTGACCTTCTGCCACAAACTGCTCTGTCACTTTCTTAATGGCATCCTCTACCACGCCTTCACGTCCCTGATACTGGATATACACTTCAGGCTTAAGCTCTTCCTTTGCTGCCTTCTTCGCTGTCTTTGTTCTTGGTTTTCTTTTCTTTGCGGTCTCAGCTGCTGTCTTCTTCGGTTCTTCTACCTTTGTAGCCGCCTTTACCTCTGTCTCTTTGGCTGCGTTCTTCGTCTCCTCGACTTTTGCCACAACCTTTGCAGTTGCTTCCTTCGCTGCTGTCTTGGTCTCCTCAACCTTCGCCGCAACTTTTGCTTCTGCTGCCTTTACTGCTGCCTTAGTCTCATCAAGTTTCGCTGTCGTCTTTTTTTCCATTATGAGAGCCCTCCTCCTCATCAAAAAAACTACTCACATACTAAAAACTTTTCCATTGCTACTAATGCTTCCTCTTCATCACTGCCCTCGGCAACGATGTTCACCGTCATTCCTTTGGACGGGTTAAATGCCATGATTCCCATAATACTCTTCGCATTTATCCGGCGGTTGTTACTCTCAAGTGTAATATCACTGTCAAATCTGCAGGCAACCTGAACCAGTTCTGCAATCGGATTACTATGTTCCTCTGAGACATTCGATACAACAATCTCTTTTCTGCTCATAATCTCTCCATTTCCTCTTTTCAAGTACTACGTCTCAAAATATAACCCATCTATTTCCAATTTGCAATAGAAGAACATGAAATCTGTTAAACTTACACGAATAATTCCCTACTTTAAGTGCTTTTTTATGCATTTTCATTTCACCAGATATGTGAAAAATACATTTCCTGCCGCCGTAAACATCTCATCCGCCTCGGTCAGCGTCTTCCGGTATGTCGTTCCCAGTGCAGGATCAAATATCACGACGCTGTTGCTGTCATATCCGATAATCAGTACCGCATCCGTGCTTCCTGTCATGGAAAATACCGGACTGCCGCAGCTGACATAGTAGAGAACCTCCTCGATATTGCATCCGGTCAGATCCAGCACCTGCATATCCTTCATCGTATTGTTCAGGATGCTTTTCGGCGTCTCTCCGCCCTCAATGAGTGCGTTCACGCTGATATTGATTCCTTCTTTTTCCAGCATGGCATTGATGCACTGCGCAATGCTTCCTGCTCCGGCATCCTCCGCACCGACCGCAATATCAGGCAGTGCCGGCTGTGCGGACTTTCTGGAGCGTTTCCACACATACTGGAGGTTATCCCCAATCACGACTCCCATACTGTCATTTGCCGCCGTGACGGCCTCTGTGACATCGTCTGTCGCCAGCACCACATCCCCCTTCACGCATACATAATAATGCTTTGTGCTGCCCTCTTCCTTGATTGCCACCGTGCGCTCCTCTTCCAAAATCGTCTCCTTCGGGGTGAGAAGCTTCGGCGCCTTTTCCGCGGATGCCCCGGCAATCGTAAGCTGTACCTGGGTCTCCTTTTCCGCAGAACTGCTCGTTGCAATATTGACAAGCTTTCCAGAATCTCCCTCACGGTTCATGATCATATCCTGATCCGCTGGGACATATGCCGTGCCGTTATACCGGATGCGGTTCAAGTGCATCGTGTAGTCCTCGATGGACACGTTGCTCACAAAATAGCCGCTCTTTTCATATGTTTTCTGCACAGTAAGATCTTTTGTCGAGACATCCACAATCCGGATCTGGTGCATCGGAAATGTCACGTTTCCGGCGGCGTCCTCGAAAATATCCGACTGTCTGGCAATGCCATACACAAAATCCTCATCCATGAAGCCAAGCGGCTTGATGGCTTCCCCGGTGCCCGCCGCAATCTCCTGCGTGCTCTGATCCGACAGATTCATCACGTGGATCACACTGCTGCCCATCTGGGAATCCCCCTCCGTCTCCATCCATGCAAAATAGCGGTTGGACGCGGACACCGCAAAATCCTGTACGTTCAGATTCGTCACCAGTTCCCGCACCGAGAGGGTATTCAAATCGATTCCGTAGACACACCCGTCCAGCATCAGGAAAAGCTCTCCGCCCTCATTTACATACATGAGCTGCCCGAGTTCCGACTTCATCACCTCATACGACTTATCCGACGGAATGAAGACCAGTTCCTCATCGGTATTCGCCAGGCTGTCGTAATGATAGACCGCAATTCCGACTTCCCCCTCATGAATTCCGCGGTTCATGTAACCGTACACGATATAATCCACGCTTCCGACTTCGTCCACACCGACGATCTTGATGTCGTGTTCTCCGTAGTTCTCACGGCTGTCAATTCCCTCGTAACCGCGGAAACTGAACACTTTTGCAAGCGTATTTTCCACCGTATTGTAGCTCCAGAGTTCTCCCTCCTGCACGAACGCCACACTGGTTCCCGCCTCATTCGCCTTGTATTCAACGTTCGCTTCGCGGATTCCAAGCTGGATATACTGATCGTAAACGCTGTCATTTTCTCCGCGGAAAATCTGGTTCATGGTTCGCTCGAAATTCAGCAGATAGATGCGGCTTGTGGTGTAGCGCACCCTGTAATATTCTTCTATATTATAGTATTCAATCTGACCGCTCTCGTTGACACTGGATACCACATAATCGAGCACGATCACGTTGTAGGTCGGTGTGATCTCCTTGATTGACGGAACCGGCTCTGTCAGACGCTCTCCCTTAAAATCCGCCCAGCTCACCTGCTTTAGAGAAGAATTTAACGACACATACTGCAGTGTCGTGTTATCCCCGGTCGTCCGCTCCATGTAAGTCGCCAGTGTTCCGGAGGTCTCATCGTTGAACGTCTTATCGTTAAAATCCTTGACGAATGCGACGCACTCGCTCACATAGCAGTCGACTGGCTCCGCGATCCTGGTATAGTAACAGATCGAACGGTCTCCGCTCCCGAGGCGGATAATCATCAGATACTCTTCGCCCTCTTCCAGCAGATTCTGGATCTGCAGATCTGCCGTGATCTTCCCGCTGCGCTCCTCATAGGAAGTGACATCCGCATTCGCAATCAGGCGTGTGGCATCGAGACTGCGGATCTCATAGGAAATCGTGTCGACCGCCGTCTGATTCGTCTGTATCACAATCGGAAGCTTCCGGTCTTCCCCCACCGGCGTAATGGTATCGCGCATATATGCGGCATCCATCTCCGTCACGTACCCGTGTAGTTCATTCAGCTCCTGATCGCCCTGATACATGGTGATGACCGGCAGCGTCGCCTCCTTCATCTCCGTCGTCAGATCCTCGTTGGTATCATTCATAAATCTTCCAAATATAAGCACTGCTCCGATGAACACTGCCGCCAAGACTGCTGCCTTTATGGTTCCCTTCCGCAACGGTCATTCCTCCTATATAACGCAAAATAACTACCGCACACAAAAACGCGATAGTTCTATTAACACAAAATAACTATCGCACAAAAACGCGATAGTTATATTGTATGCATTTTAAAATAAATCCGCAATGACTTTCTCTGATTTTTAAGAATTGTTTTCGATCTTATCCGGGGCTTCGCACCCCCGTTACCACCAGCGTCTGCAGCGGCGGTGACGGCAGCGTCTCCGGTACATTTCGTTGTTTAAAATCACACCGATCAGCTCCCGCAGATGGTCATTCTGTCCATGCGGTGGCGGCGGTGGCGGCGGTCTGTGTCCGGGCGGCGGCTGCATGCCTCCGTGAAACTGCTCTGCCTCCAGCCCGCCGTCTTCTCCTGTGACTTTCTTCTGGATGCGGTCTACCACCATCTCAATCATCAGGCGGTCCGGATACTCATCGAACATCAGGCTGCCCTCGTATTCCATTCTGTCACATTCGTCTTCCACACACTCCACAATCCTGCCAACCTCTTTGGGATACAGCTCCTTCATGCGGTCCATATCCTTCTCATACTCCATCTCGGTCAGATACAGATTCTGCATGGGGTAGCTCATATAAAAAGGCATCTTGGGCACATCAAACTGCGCGTGGAAAAACTGCTCCTGATTATAGTCCACTCTATACTCCCTATAGATAACTTCGCTATATCATATGCAGTGCGCGCGCACCGGGTTACTGCGCCAGATTCTTTAACTCGTCCAATAAATCCAGATCCGACTGGAGCACCTTCATATTGGTCGTGATCGGCTCCTCGCCCGGCTTGGTGACGGTGATTTCAATTACCGTTCCCTCCGTAATGCCCGCAGAAAATACCGCATTTAAAAACGCCGCAAACTTCGGATGGTTCTCAACGAACTTGTTTCTCGCATTCATAATCTTCATAAGTGAAGCCGGATTCATCATAATATCATACTCCCTTTCTTCTGTTGTGTCGTTCTGTCTCCCAGTATAGCACAACTGCCGCGGCACTTGCCAGCATTCTTCATCCATTTCTGATCATGGCACTCGTTGTATTTCTGATTGTAAAGGCATTAAACCGTGCAACCGCAAAGTTCGTTCCCGCGGAGGAGAAAAAAGAAGAAGCACCAACGAGCAAACTCTGTCCGATGTGTAAGACCGAGATTGCCATTGATGCCTGCCGCTGCCCGCATTGCACTTCCATTCTCGATGCAGTTGCCATGCACGAGCGGGAAGCAGGGCTACCGCGAATTCGCCGATAAATTATTCTTAAACACCATGCTTCACAACCGCACGAGACATAATCTCTACGCCGCATTTTCCAGGGAGGAGCAGAATATCATCAACACGTTTTTATGCGTCACCTCCGTCAATATTTACCGGCAGTGGGTGGCAGACAAAAAAAGAGTGCCGCTTGAGAGGCTGATTGCCCTCTCCGGCACCCTGTTAAATAACGGTGTTGTTTCTTTATTTTAAATCTGTCTCTTCCTTTTCGCGCAGGCTCACCACAAGCTCATAGACCTCCGGTCTTCTCTGCTTTAAGTGCTCATCCAGCACATGTCTGCGCTCCTTGAAGCGCTCCGCAAGCTCCGGATGTTCTGTTGCAATGCGGTCATGCACCTCCCTGCGGTGTTCCTCCAGACGTCTTGCGAGTGTCTTCTCATCCTTTCCGGAGATGTTCACAATCTCCTTTAAGTGTTCTTCCAGATGTTCCAGCCACTCGTCTTCATCCATCGCTTCCATGTGCGACCATCTGCCGTGCAGCAGATTTTCCACATCCCCGCTCTCCTTCAGCTGTTCAATCTGCAAAAGAATCTGTTTTTCAATCTGCTCCTCCGTCTCCGCGCCGAATGCCCAGACAAATTCCTGCACCCGGTTGTCCGCTCGTTTTCTTGAGACACTGCGGTCGTCATTGTCCACGCCACCCTCCAGTGGGTACGGGCGCTTGATTCCCATATCTTTTAACGCGATGTGAATCGTTCTGCGCACACTTCCCTCTTCGATCATGTAGCCAAGCCCAAGTTTCCGGAGCTGTTCGTTTAAATCGGCAATGTGCTCTGTCATGTAAAAGCGGATGCCTTTTTCTTTCAGCGACTGATACAGCATTCCCAGTCCGTCTGCCGCCGTGATGTCCATGCTGCCGATGCCGCTCGCATCCAGAATGACTGCTCTCGTCTGATCGGTCACGTGATTTTCAATATCCTGTTTTAACACCTGTATGTTGGCAAAAAACAGATTGCTGCTGAACCGATAGATTAACACTCCCTCAACCGCATGGATCTGGCTGCCCTCTTTCAGATCACGGAAATGCCGGTGTCCCGGCTGAATTCCCAGAAAACAGCGTGCCGGCTTTGCCGTGCGGATAATCATCTCGGAAAACGAGAGGATGATGCCGATCAGTACGCCGTTGATCGTCCCGAGCATCAGCACTCCGAAGAATGCGCCGGCAAAGATCAGACATTCCGTGCGGCTGACTTTCCACAGCCGGACCGCCAGTTCAAACTCCGTCGCGCCAAGCAGAGCGGAGATCACGATTGCCGTCAGCACCGGCACCGGAAGATAGCCGATAAACCCGGTGCCGCCAAGCAGGAGCACGATCATTGAAAGTCCCGCCACAATCCCGGTCAGCTGTGTCTTTGCCTGATACTGCTCTCCCATCGCCGTCCGGGAGACCGAGCCGTTGATCGGGCAGCATCCGGTCAGCGCCGCGGCAAGATTGCCCATCGCAAATGCCAGGATCTCCTGATTATCGTTGATCCGGTATCCGTTTTTCTGCGCAAAATTATTTTCTGCGAGCAGCGTCTCCGCCATGATGACGACCGCCACCGACAGGCTGATCGTAACCGCCTCCCTTACCGGCACCGCCGTAAAATCCGGCAGGCTCCAGACCGGAAGTCCCGGCTCCACGGCATCCAGCGTCTTGATGCCCCAGGCGCGCAGGGGCAGATACTTTGTCATCAGAGCACCCGCTGCCATCAAAAGCACCACCATCGGGAATTTCGGGATGACCTTTTTTGCTGTCAATACTATCACAAGCGCCGCCACGCCAAGCGCCAGGGACGGCAGGTTGATCTCTCCCGCCGTCTCCGCGATATGCTCCGCAAGCTCAAAGAACTCTCCCGTCCCCGCGGTGCCACCCAGAAGCTTCGGCACCTGCATCAGGATGATGGTCGTGCAGATGCCGGTGATAAAGCCGCCCATCACCGGCGCCGAGATATAGTTGACCAGCTTTCCCGCCCGCATCACGTAAAACGCGAAAAGCCACAACGCCACAAACGCGGTCAGCACCGGCACTGCCGCCAGCGCCTCCTTCGATCCGCTCTCGATATGCAGATCTAAAAGCGCCGCTCCGATCAGCGCGGCAGGCGCTGCATCCACGCCAAAAATAAACTGCGGTGATGTCGAGAACAGCGCGAACAGAAGAATCGGGAACACCGATCCGTACAGTCCGTATACTGCCGGCAGTCCCGCGATCTGCGCGTATCCCATGGAGATCGGAATTGAGACTGCCATGATGATGAGTCCGGCGACCAGATCTTTTCCAAGATTCTTCCGGTCATAATTTCTGATTGTCTGTGCAAACTTGATCTTCATCTGTCACACTTCCTTTGCTGCTTTTGTGTTATTTTACCACTTTAGGAAAATAATGTCAGCAAAAGAAAAAAGGCATCACAGCACTTTTCCCAAAAGGAACCGCGCTCCAATGTCTTTTCCTGCCCCATGTATTTTTTTACCTGCTCCCTAGATTGCAATAATACCAAATACAATTCCCGCAATCAGGCAGACAATGCTGACGCCCCAGATCCAGAAGAAGGAAGATTTGATATGATCCTTGATCTCGACGCCTGCAAGACCAACGCCCAGAAATGTTGCCGGAACAACCGGGCTGATAAAGGTTGCACAGTTTCTGCACACTACCATCGCAATCGCCGTCTGTACCGGATCCACCCCGAACTTGGAGCCGACGCCCATCAGTACCGGAAGCAGTCCGTAGAAATAGGAATCCGTACAGAATGCCAGTGTAAGCGGTACCGACAGCACACCGATAATGATCGGCAGGAACGGTCCTATTGCACCCGGCAGACAATTTGCAATTACGGTTGCCATATGATCCATGATTCCGGACTGCTCCAGCACGCCTAAGAATACTCCGGGTGCAAACAGCGTGGATGCCATCATAATAGCAGGTCCTGAATGCGATTTGATAATTTTATTCTGCAGCTTTGCCCCCGGATAGTTGACCAGAAGTGCGGCAACACAGCCCACCATGAATACCAGATAGGATGGTACTTTTAAGAAGATCAGGCTGACGATCACTACCAGCGTGAGAATTACATTAAATACAAATAATTTCGGTCTGGCAAGTTCCTTGTCGGTCTGCTCCTCCGCAAATTCAATGCTCTCTTCATCTCCGCCTTCCAGCGCAAGTTTTCCGTCAATGCCTGCTCCGCGTTTGATCTCAATACGCCCCCATACAACCGCGGTAACCAGTGCAATCAAAATTCCCACTGCCTGCATCGGCATCAGCTGCCGCCACAGCACATTCGCCTCCATCGACAACACGGATGCCGCACGCATGGTCGGTCCGCCCCACGGAAGCAGGTTCATAACGCCCATCGCCGTTACACAGATCAGAAGAAGTGCCGTCGGTCTCATGTGCAGCTTCTTATAAATCGGAAGCATGGCAGGAATCGTGATCAGGAATGTGGATGCTCCACCACCGTCGAGATGACCAATCATCGCAATAATGCATGTCATAACTACCACACCCATCACGTTATTTCCAACTTTTTTGACCAGTGCATTGATGATCTTGTCGAACATTCCCACATCCGTCATAATTCCAAAAAACAGAACGGAGAAGAGAAACAGACATGCCGTGGACGAGGTATCCGCCACGCCCGCTTTGATAAAACCGCCAACCTCTGAAATCGTAAATGTTCCTGTCAGCACCAGAATTTGCTGCTGTCACAGTAGAGACTCCTACAAAAGCCAGTGCCGCTACAGTGACGTTCCGCAGTAAGAGGACAATGACCATGATAATGGTTGCAAATCCCAATACTGCTAACAATGTTTCGTTCATTTTGTAATGACCCCCTTGATTTATTTGATAGAGTCATTATAGAATCGCAACCTTACACCCTCTCATGCGGTGTCTTGAATTCTGTTAATGGTAACTGCAAAACAGCCAGCAACTCATCTGCAGAATAGGATGATATTTCTACATTCGGCACTTTCAATACTTCAGCTATTGTCATCCAAAACTCATCTCTTAGATTAACTTCTGTATTGAATCTTTTTCTCGCCTCAGTAAGCATTTCCAGATTTTCATCATTTTTATCAGAACGCATCTTCTTTTCTCGAATCAAATCTGTATCTCGGAACAAGTCTCTGAAGAAGTCCTTATCTTCATTTACATCTAGTATGGCTGTAATCAATTCTGCCACAGCATCTGCAAATTCGAATACTTGCTTCAATTCTTCAAACATCAAAAACTTATTAGGCACCTCCTTATGATTTTTTGGTATGTACATATATCACTCTGAAGACACATAATAGCAAGCAAAAAAATATATAAAATTTAATTACTGTGTGATATAATTTTTATAGTTGTGTTTTTAAGGAGGAAGATATTATGTCTATTATCAATCAACCTTTCCAAGGTCAACTCGGTGACATTCTAATTTCGGAGTTAAAAAACGGTTATACAAATTTTACTATTTTCTCTGCATTTGCAAAGAATAGCGGAGTTTTAAGATTAAAAGAATCTATTGAGAACTTCAAGTCAAATGGGGGATACGTCAAAGCATTTATCGGTATAGATCTAGATGGAACTTCGTATGAAGCATTGCTTAATCTATTTTCACTATGCAATGAACTGTACGTTATTCATTCCGAAAACTTTTCAACAACATACCATAGCAAGATTTATTTATTGGAAGACTCGTCTACCGCTTGGTGTGCTATTGGTTCAAACAACCTGACTGGTGGCGGTCTTTGGACCAACTTTGAAAGTTGTTCAATCCAATCATATGATTCATCGACTGGAAAAAACGAGTTAGAAAACATTTATTCAATAATAGAAAAATATTCTGATACAGACTATTCGTGCTCTACCAAAATAAATTCCATTGATGACATTAACACATTATTAGAGGCAAATTATATATCCAAAGAAGTATCTCAAAAAATTGAGAATATCAGCAAAAGAGTATCCCAGAAGAAAAGGCAAAAGAAAAACAGCTTATTCGGATCTGAGAAGGTTACTATTCCAACAATAATAACCACTCAAAAACCTCATAAGCCGCTTAATAAATCATCTACTCCTGATATCGACTACACAATTACTCCCACCACTGAAAATGTACCTGCTTTTACCAATGAACAATTTTGGTTTGAAATGCGAAAATCAACAGGGGGGTCAAGAAATATCCTAGATTTATCAAAACTTGGACAGATAGAATCCGGTTCTGTCAAAGGAACTCCTTATGAATATTCTGATCCAGCACGAATGTATGGTGGTATAAAATTCTTTGATATTGACCCAGAAGATACTTCAAGACAAAAAAATATCACCATCAACTATCTCGGAAAGGATTATTATCCATCAACAATCAAATTTGCTCCAGATAACGGAAGTTGGAGAATCCAATTAAAAGGTGCTCCAAATGATGATTCTGAAGAATTATCAAAATACGGAAATCGAGGTGATTTCGTTCATAAAATACTTGTATTCGAAAAGATCAACACCGATTATTATGTTCTCTCTCTTTTAGATGAAAGCGAACTTGATCGTGTAAAATCCCTTAGCCGTGTATGGGCACGTAATGGTAGTGGTGCTACTTCAAAAGCATATGGCATGCTCTAAGTTTATCCCAAGGAAGTTGATGCTTAAAAAAAAGCTTCAACTTCCTTTTCTGAATAGTACTTACTAAAAGTATGCAATATATTCTTAAATCTTTCTTCATTTAATCCATACAAAAGTGCTACTAATCTATCTATTTCTGCAATTATTTGTTTTCTAGTAATTTTTCTCTTTATCGGATAAATACTCACATCCTCAAAAAAGTTATCCAGTCTTTGGTCGCTTACATATAACATTCTTATTCGAGAATTAATATGCTTTTCAATTGTTGCTTTTTCTCCCATATAGACCAACTCTTTTTCAAATGATTTTGTATCCGGAATAGGAATCTGTTTAATAATTGTCTGCGTCAAATCAAGCCCCGCCATTTTTAATCTTACAATATAATCAAATTCTACTGAATTAAATAATGCTAGTATGTGTAGCATTTCCTTCTTAGGCAATTGCAAAATTTGAATAGACTGACATGTCGGAATCAACGGAAGAACAGTTGCAAGCATTGTTCTTCTATTGGTAGCTGATGTCAAACTTCTCCAAGCAATCACACCTTCATCATTAAAATTTCTAGATAAATTATTCCAAACTTCTTCTTTTATAAAATAACGAGATTCTGGATACTCTTTGCCATCTATGTCACAAATCATTTTAGCTGAAGCTTTGTTTTTATACTTATCGCTTTCATTCATCCCTGAAAATGTAGCATATTTAGCGGTATATAGCTCAATAAACTTTCCCTCATATATAGGAATATAGCCATCATCATTCTGTTTAATTATACTCTCCGAATGATTTGTCAAATGAACCAGTCTACCAAATTTACATTCTGGATAACGCATTCCGAATGTATCATATTTTTCATAAATGCTAACTAGAAATTCTAATTCTTCGTTATGACATATATTTGGAATCATTCCCGTTTCAGGATTAAGTTTATTCAATAAATCATATGACAATTCTATTTTTTCTCTATCAACAAATTTTTCATATCGTTCAATATTTAATGCTATGCTAAGATTTTTTGTATTGTTCTTTTTCAAGAAAATGACTGAAAATTCTTCACGAGAATCAATATTGAAAATCTTATTCCGATTTGTAAACATGTATACTTCATACAAATCTTTATTTTTTGTCATATCCCTAAAAAAAGCACTGTACACGGGCATCTTGAGAAGTGACGATTTAACTATCAATCCAATAATACCGCTGTTGCAAACCACATTTCGACATAATTCTGTAAAAATCGCATATGTATTTAACTCACCACAGCTTGATTTGCAAAAGCATTCCTCTTTTTTTATTAATCGCTTTGCCTTTTCGTAATCATCAATAAAACAATTATAAAAATACTTATTCGTTTCTGAAATGTTCTGAATATATTTTTCTCGCCCTGCCTTTGATCCAATTTCTTGATTTTCTACATAATGCATTAAAAACTTCTTTTCTTCAAATCTAATCTTTTCCCAAGGCGGATTTCCAAGGGCAATCATTACATTGTCGTGTGATACAACACCCATTTCCAATGAATAAAATCTTCCTACCTCTGCCCTCTTAAATTTTTCTAATGGCTCTATATCATTTTTTGTAATCAATAATGGATTTCCTAATAAAATTTTATATCCCGAACTTTCTTCAAAACGCAATCTGTGTCTAGTTATCATTATTGCAATCGGATCTACATCATATCCGTAAATATCTGCACTTATCCCTTTTTGTCTGCATATTCGACATGCTGCAACCAAAAATGCTCCACCACCACAAGAATAATCAGCTATCTTTAACTCATTTACTTCTTCTCTAATATTATTTTCAAGATATTCCTCAATTGCTTTTTGAGTAATCTCATATGCAAATTCTTCTTGAGTATAGTATGAACCCAATATATCTCTATTGTTCTTTCCACCCTCGAATTTCACTTCACCATCCATAATAGAAAAATCTGTTGCTATATAACTTTGGTATAAGCAGTTTATATCCAATGCGTCATAATCATTGATAATAGATAATACCTCAGAAATAAATTCATACGAACCCGGTATTTTCAAGACATAGCACAATATTGATTCTTCAATAATATCATTCATTCCAATAATATTTTCTATTTCGTTTGCAGCACAATCAGATTTAATCTCATGTGCGCAAAGAGTCATAAATGCTAAATATGAATATTCAAAATATTTTTTTCTAATATCTTCCCATTCTTCTATATCAATTGTTTTATTCATATATTTAGCAACCAAATTATGCAACTTTGCTGTCATACTTATGAATCACCCCATTTTCATATTGTAGATAAGGAACACCTTTAAATATCTCACTGTGTACTTTATTAAACGATTCCTGTATCCATTTACTATAATCAAAGTCTTTCCCAAACCTATCCATCAAATCAGATACCAATTCAGTTATTGCACATTCAGAAATTAGCACACCATTATCTGTGTTATAATCCAGTTTATATAAAACCATATTATGCAAAATCATATCCATATATTTATTTAATACTCTTTTCATTTCAAACGGCTTTTCCTGTATTTTTTTTACAACCACTTCCGGATTAACTCCTAAATCTTTAGCAACATATTCAAGGACTCCATCGCTTCCTAATGAATTTTTTGATGCTCTTGTTCTCTTTAAGCAGCAAGCCGCATCTATTAGTTTTTCTAGGTATTTATCAAGTTTATCGATATCTATTTCCTGCGTTCTATCAATCAAATATGCACATTCACCAACACTATCTTGAAGATACTTTTCTTCCTCTTCAGAAAGCCCATACTCCTTAAAAATGAATTGGTCTATTTTACTTTCAACTTCTAATTTTAGAAGTTCATTTATCAGATCATCATTAAACATTCGCCAAGCATCATTAAGCAAGTTACCACTAATATTTTGTATATATGTGGACTCATACTCTATATTATTAGGTCTTGTCGATAACATTTTCCTTTTTAGCTCAATACATAATCGTGCTTCTTTTTCAAGAACAACTGAAGAATAAATATTATCATTAACAGGAATTTGTCCAATATATCCGGCCGCTATTGTAAGTTTTGGAGACATCATTCTCACATAATATGCCGCTATTCTTGAATTCAAGAAAGCTAAATGTGCATATTCGTTTCCTTTAACAACTCTAATTCCCGGACCAGACGCAATAAAAATCTGATTATCCAGCAAAACTCTAACATTTAACCCTGCTGTTCCTGTATCACTAAATACCATTTGAGTATCACCAAAATATTTTACATTTCGTAACGCAGACCCCTTTTGAGACTTAATGTACTCGCCTTCCTTTCCCCATTTGACTACACTATCATTTAATCCCTGCCATCTGCAGTAACCGCCCCCATTACTTACAGCAACCCAATCTGTTTCACCAAAATGTTCCCAAAAATAACCCACAAGTTCTTTAGCATTACCTGTCGATGTTCCTTGCATTGGAACTGCAACATTCCGATACGGTTGCTTATTTGCTCCCATTACATTTAAGGTTCCTTTACCAGAAAAATCGTAACCATTCGGTCCATCTAACATATCTTGCCCAATATACAATCTACCTTCATTACTAATTAGCTTATCAATTTTTTCTTTTAATAAAAATGAAGATAAATTGAGTATTTCAACTTTATTATCTGACCTATATTTATTCGAAAATACAATAAGAGAAACATTTGACTTTTCTCCACTAAGGTCAAAAAAAGCACCAGAACCTAGATTCGCTATTTTTTGAATATTGTATTGCGTTGAGAAATAATTTCTTATTTCTTTAAATGACTTCAAATGCATCCATGAATTTTGAGATACTATTCCACATACACCGGTTGGTTTCAACAGATTGTGTATTGCTACCATAAACGAAACGCATGTATCACAGTTTGCATCAGGATAATTTTTTTTCAAAAATTCTTTTTCTTCTTGACGCATTCCCTTTATGGTTGCAAATGGTGGATTAGTTATTATTGCATCTGCATTTGAAAGTGCATCATCCATCCCCAACTCATTTCCATTTACAAGATTAACCACAACACGATTATCTTTTGCTAGAGAACCACAAATCGTATCTTCATTTTTTGTAACAAAGATATTAGGACAAATCTGCTCCCATAATTCATTTGTAACATCGATATTAGCTCGTTTCATTATAGATATTGCTCTTAATCTAATATTTACAATTGCTATTCTGGCAATTGACTTATCAATATCATATCCGTACAATCTACTTGTATTTAAAATAATTTCATCAACATTTATTTTTTCGCCTAAACAGTCACACAAATAATCTAAACATTCCACTAAGAAATTTCCACCACCTGCACATGGATCAACAATCTTTTTAGTCCTATCATAATCGACAACATTTCCAACAAGGTAATCTATCATGTATTTTTCAGTAAAAAATTGAGTTTGACTATATATATTCCCATCAATAATTTTATTAGTATATTGATACGCCCAAGATAGAATATTATTAATATCTGGAGCATCACAGAATTTCTCTATAAATTCAGCTACAATTTCCTTTAATGAAAAATCTAAAGAAATTTCTTTCTCTTTCCCAGAAATATCTTTATAAATTATTTTATACATTTCATCTGTTTCTTTATCACCCAAATAAAATTCGAACAATGAATAAGCTATTGTAGCCAAAACCACACTCTTTTTGTCATCCTCATTTATATAAAGTCTCTCCGTAATGTTATACAATTTCTTAAGTACTTTTTTTAATTCCCGGCGTACTTCAGACACACTCTCTGTATTAGGCTTTATTGGTGATTTTGTTCTAGCATCATTCGGTCTTTTTGCATCTGCAGGAATTACCCACATATTACCAATCATCTTTGCTCCTTCTATTCGTCCTTCTTTACACAAAATCTGTATTCTTCTCTTACTTATATTCCATTTATTAGAAAACTCTTGTACTGGTAAATAGTCCATAATTGATTCTCCCTTCATTTATTTTATTTTAATCTCATTCACGAATATTATCAAGCATTTTCTCATCATTTTGTCATCCATTTTATATTCTCACCCACACCAATTATCCATAGTTGTTCTTCAACACCATCCCTCCAACAGGAACATCATTGAACATATATGTTCGGGGCAAGGCAAAAGAAAAAGACCAACAGCAGCACTTCAAATTACTACCATTGGTCTTAAAACCCTTAATTTCTAGGCATTTCTGCCTTTGCTTATTTTACCCTTGACATCAATACAACCGTTTCCACATGTTTCGTCCATGGGAACATATCGACCGGCTGGCACTCCTGTGCCCGATACCCATGCTTTGTGAGATACAAAAGATCCCGCGCCAGCGTCTCCGGATTACAGGAAACGTAGACGACACGCTTCGGTGCCAGCGTCACCACAGAGGAGAGAAACGCCTCGTCACTTCCGGCGCGCGGCGGATCCATGAATACGACATCCACCTCGTCTGCCCCGTTCTTCTCTCCGGCCTTCGCATCCGCACGGTATTCTGCCATCTCCACCATGAACTGTCCCGCATCCGCGTTGTAAAAATCGATATTTTTGACGTTGTTGCACTTCGCATTTTTCACCGCATCGCGCACCGCATCACGGTTTAACTCTACACCAATCACTTTTTTGGCAGACTTTGCGGCAATAATGCCGATCGTTCCGGTGCCGCAGTACGCATCCACAACCGTCTCATTTCCGGTCAACGCCGCATATGCAATGGCCTTTCCGTAGAGAAGCTCCGTCTGCACCGGATTGACCTGATAGAAGGACTTCGGCGAAATACGGAATGTACAGCCACAGAGTGTGTCCTCAATATAGCCTTTTCCGTAGATCACACTCTCCTTGTCGCCCAGCACCATGCTGGTACGCTTATCATTTACGTTTACGATCACGGTCGAAATCTCCGGGTGAAGTTCCCGCAGTGTCTTCACAAAATGATTCTTTGACGGCAGCACCGGCGAGCCAAGCACCAGAACAACCATTACCTCACCACTGTGGAATCCGCGCCGCACCAGCACATGACGCAGCAGACCGTAACCGGTGTCCTCATCGTATGTCTTGATTTTAAAAGAATGCAAAAGCCCCCGGATGTCACGGATGATCGCACTGGATAGTTCATCCTCGATCTGACAGGCATCGATATTGATGACCTCATGCGTTCCCGCTTTGTATACACCCGAAATAATCCCACCCGGTGCCGGCTTTGCCGCAAATCTTCCGTTTTTGCTGTTTCCCTGCTTTCCATTTGCAGCTTTACCGTTTCCACGGGCTCCGGGACGGCTGCCACGCTTTTTTTCAATATCAAACACGGCGTGCACCTTGTTCCGGTAATGATACGGCTCGTCCATCCCCAGAATCGGCAGCACTTTGCAGAAGTTTCCGACCTGCTTCTGCACATATGCCTGTTTCTCTTTGAGCTGCTTCTCATATGGCATGCCCTGATAGTCGCATCCACCGCATTTCTTCGCGTAAGGACAGACCGCATCTGCGCGCTCCGCCGACTTTATCGTTTTTTCCGCATTTGCCGGTCTTGTCGCCTTTATCGGTTTTTCCGCTTTCGCCGGTCTTGCCGTCTTTTCCACTTTCGACATTTTTTCCTGCGTTCCCCGCCGTTCTTCTTTCTTCTTATTTATCTGCATTTTCTTTTTCATATCTGCTCACTCCTGTGGTTCTTCCAATGTCACAAAGACCGGTTCGTGCTCCAGCGCCGGAACAATTTTTTCCCACATGTCTTTCTGCCTTATGCGAAGGCTGGACGTGTTGATGCACGGATGGCACCCGATATAGTCACCCTCCAGCACATCCCGGTCCACCAGAAGCTGGACACGGTGTTCCCTGTCGTTCATCAGGCCAAGCACGCTGACCGACCCGGGCGTGATGTCTAAAAGCTCCTCCATATAAGTCTCTTTTGCAAAAGACAGGCGCGACGAATGGATCTGTGCCGACAGATCCTTTGTCCTGAACTTCTTGTCTCCCGGTATCATCAGCAGGTAAAATGTTGTCTCCTGCCGGTTGCACAGGAACAGGTTCTTGCAGATCATTGCGCCGAGCGCTTCGTCGACATCCGCACACTCTTCCATCGTCATTGCCGCCTCATGATCAATCCGCTCATATTCGATATTCAGTTTGTCCAGAAAATCGTACGTCCGGACTTCTTTTTCCAGACGTCCCGCGCAGTCGGCAGGACGTCCCTTCTCTAATTTTAACATATGTTTACCTCGCTTTTTTCATCATACATCAGGAATGATCGCTTGAAAAGCTTTCTTTTTCGATGCAAAAGGCTGCCAAAAGAAACAGCAGTAAAATGGCACCAAGCAGCAGCAACACCGTCTTTAACCCCCACCGGTCCGCCAGCGCTCCTGCGAGCGGGAACAGCACAATCATGGCAATGGAAAAACACATGCTGTCGACCGAGATTAAGGTTGCCCTCTGTTCGGACGGAATCAATGCGTTCAGGGAGTCCGACTGGATCGGATACAATGCCGCGTTCGCAAATCCGGCACACATAAGGGCCGCTGCAGCCACGCCCGCCTTCCCTGATCCGTAGCAGAGAATTGCCGCCGCAATGATAACCGTCTCCGGTATCAGGCACCTTTTCCCAAACCGCCGGTACATTTTTTCGCTGGCGAGCGCACCAAGGCAGGACGCGCCGCCCACGAGCAGCATAATGACGCTGATCTGCACTTTATTGTAGCCGAAATCCGCGAAATATTGCTGGCTGTAGAAAAACAGCAGCGTGTGCGCCGCAAAAACGACAGAATAGAAGCCGATGATTTTTCCGATTTTGGCATCCTTTTGCAGGATACATGCACTGACTGCAAAATGATGCTTCACGGTCTCCCAGATCGTTCTCTGTGCCGGAGTTCCTTCCGCCGGCGCATCTTTTGCGCTCCCGCCTGCCGTATCAGCTGCCTTGCCGCACTGCGGCGGCTCCGCCATCCCCAGTACAGGCAGCAATGCCAGCACCGCAATCACAACACATGCCGCATAGCACCAGAAGTAGGAGAATTCTGCCAGCACACCGCCTGCGACCGTTGCAAGCCCCTGCGCCACTTCGATCAACACATTGAGTCTTCCATAGACACCCATGTAGTGTTCTTCCTGCCCCAGGCACTTCATGCTGTCATATACAAGCGCTTCCTCCGAGCCGGAGTTTAAATTATTTCCAAGTGCCTGTACGACAAAGCTTACCGCAAAACACCCGAAACTTTTTGAGAACAGCATGATCACGCAGGAAACCGCGATGCAGATGTTGCTCAAAATCATGCAGCGTTTTCTGCCCAACAGATCGGCTGCAGCCCCGGAAGGAATCTCACACACAATGCTTGTCGCATGGTAAATTCCCTCCAGTAGTCCGATCTGTGCCAGGTACATCCCGCAATATGCGAGATACAGCACCCAGATCGAGCTTTGCATGTTCATATTGGAAAGAAACGTATGGACATAGTCCAACCCAACATTTCTCTTAAGTCGAAGATTCTGTTTTTTGTTCATCTGTAATTCCTCTTTTCTTTTTATTTTTATCAATAAAATGAAAAAACAGCCCGATCCCACACCTTTGTGAGATCAAACTGTTTCGGAATTACTGCCGCATTTTTCTATGTACAGAAACGCTAAACCTTCTTAAAAAAGGGCGCAGTAATCCCGTACACGCGAAAAATACATGTTTTTGACAATGCACTGCTGCTGCAGACCGGTGCATAACCCAGACCGTTCATCCTGCGTCCTCCTTTCTTTTCATCAAAAACTAATTCAGTATACGTCAATTTCTATCTGCTTGTCAATCCCCTGCACCGACCGCCTTATAACATCCGCACTGACCTCTTCCTAGCAATCTCTTCCTTGCGCTCATACGCGCACCGCCCTGTGGCACCTCGTTCCTCTTATGATGCTCCCTGCGTGCAGTTTGCCGCATCGATAGCGATCACAAGCATCAGCCCGTCAAGTTCGTCGGCCGGATCATTGATGTCGATGGCGTAGGTATCTCCCCAGGATAGCAGCTGTTTGGAAATGTGGATGATGGAACTGCAGCCATTGTATACATCATAATCCCAGCCCAGAAAATCTCCCTCCACGCGCCATCCGTTATAATCGATCTCGTATTTCGTACAAAACAGTGTGAACTGTTTCTGGATCTCGCCTTTTACTATTCCACCAACCTCGATCTCAAACGCAGGAAGAAACGTCAACAGCTTCTGATGGATTACTCCAATTTCCTGCCTGTTGCAATCGTACACATGAAGCCGATGCCCCAACGACAGGAATTCCGCCTTCACAAAATACTTTGGATTTCCCTCCTCGTCATACACGTCATAGGAATCTGTCCATGAAAACACTCTCTGTTTGATCAATAACCGCATATTTTCCTATCCTCTCCATACCATGACCGGCGTATACATCAGTGCTATGCCGAACAATATCAACATGATACTTTTTAAAATCCTGCCAATTCCACGCGTCTCTCCCTTTGCAAAAGCCGCAATCTGCAGCGCTCCCGCCACAATGGCAGCCACGCCGACCGGCTCCCCTAGAAGGATGGTAAACAACAGTGCTTTTTCAAAAACAAGCGACAGGGCGAGTGCAAGAAACCAGCCCCCGATGCCAAGTGTGACTGCCCGGTCGCGCGTCCACCTGGTAAAGGACAGAATAACAATGACGATCCCCAGTCCGCCCAGCATCATCTCTCCAAGCAGATTCTCCATCTATGTCTTTCCTCCGCAAAATTTGTGATGTATCTCTTATATATTATGTGGCATTTTTCTCTATGAAACAATGTGTAATTTGACATTTTTTTCATTTAGAACAACAATTCCAAAATAAGGAAATAGACTGTAGCAACTATGGTTATAGCCAATAACTTTTTCTTATGCTTTTTCAATTCACACTGCCCGTTTGCTATTTCATATAAGAGCGAGCCTGTTCCTCTGTGAAATTTTCATTTACCATATTTTTGACACAGATATCCAGCAACTCATCCATGTTATGATAGGTATACGTTCCGTCGGCATAACACCACTTGCTGTAGTCCTCGTTTAGCGTGCCGTCATTGTTCCGTCCTATGATGGAATCACCCATGCCATTTACAACGATTTGTAACTTGTGTTACTCGGCTCGCAGCCAGTCTGCAATATTTAAATACAAAAACCTGTCAGATCTTAAATTGCCCAATAATCCGTTCAAGTTCATCGACAATCTCTTTGTTGTCCATAACAGCATCCACGATTTTGTGAAACTCGCCGTGGATTTCTGACATATACTCAGAATTTTTTACTACATCTTCTTTTTGGGAGTCAAAATCGCTCATAATATCTGTTACATAAGAATTGATCCGCGCCATGCTCTGCTGCAGTTCATTCATGTATCCTTCAAAGGCAAGCATCTGTTCCCGGAAGCTGTCGGCATCACTCGCATACTCTTTTCCTGTATGCACCAGAACGTCATAGTCTGAAATGACGTTCGTCTTTACAAAATTGAGAAGTTCAAACGAAGCTTCCGTAAGACTGTCCACGATATTTACAATAAAAGTGTTGATCTTCTGGATCTCCGCCGCTGTCCTGGAGGACTCTTCCGCAAGATTTGATATCTCGTTTGCTACTACTGCAAAGCCCTTTCCACTTTCTCCCGCCCTTGCTGCCTCTATGCTGGCATTTAAAGCAAGAAGATTGGTCTGATCCGCAACACTCAGGATCTGTCCGGTCAGCTTTTGAACTTTCTCAACTTCCTTTGACTCTTCAATCTTATCTTCCAGCGTCCTGCCAATACGCACGATTGTCTCCTGCATACGTTCCTTCGCCTGTATTGCGTCTTTCTCCAGATTTTTCGCCTTTACACCAATCTCGCCAATATATTCTGCCTGGGCTTTTGTCTCCCCGATGACTGAGGTCATCCGTTCGTCGTTGTTCTTTGCGTCCTCCGCGATCTTGTGAACCATCTCGCTCATTTCAAGGACGTTGTCTTCCATCACGCTCATGGTGGCATTTACCTTTGATACCGCATCCGTGGACGCGGTAACGATATTGTTCACATGCTCGGAATTGCCAGCCAGCTTATATTCACATTCGCTGATCTTCTTAATGATCTCGCGCAGATTCTCCAGAAATACATTCAGACTTCCTGCTATATTTCCAACCTCATCCGAAGATCTTACCGTTATCTTCTGGGTAAGATCGCCCTCTTTCTGGGCAAGCTCACTCATTTTACCTGCGATTGCGCTCACGCTTCTTGACAACACCCCGCTTATGACGAGCGAAAGCACCACCGCAATTGCCAGTCCGACAAGTTCAATGAGCATAAACTTCCTGATCAGGGCACTCTGCTGAAGCCGTATCTCTGTTGCGGAGCAGTCTACACCTACGATGCCAACGATATCACCAGCGCTGTTGTGCACCGGAGCAAATGCGCTATAAAAGTCTCCCCACTCATCGGAAGTCATCTCACTGTCTACGGTGACATTTCCATCGAATGCTTCCGCGATTTCGTCATAAATCTCGTATGCTTCTCCGATCGCCGCGCCCTCCTCGGTATCGGCATCTACAATAAACTCCAGCCTATCCCCGTTCATCCGCATCGTATAGATATACTTGATCTCATCCCCGCACAAAAACTCCTGCAACTGACTAAGGATTTCTTCATAATCCGCAGATCCCTCGTCACCTGCCTGCAGCTGCTCCAGCAGATCCCCGTCCACTCTCTGTGCTGCGATTTTGGCAGAACTTCCTGCGTTCTGCTTGCATTGCTCAAGCAGTATCGTTTTTGCCTGATTCATAAGAAACCAGCCGCTCAGATTTGCTACAATCAGCGTACATACGACCATTCCAACTAAGATTTTTGCACGAATGCTTATTTGGATTTTCTTTTGCGTTTTATTCTCCTTCATCCTAAAGTTCCACCCCTCGCAAATGCTTATAACTCCTACAAATATATTATATTCGCTTATAGATGGCTTGACAAGAAAATTAAAGGAGATCCCCTTTTATGGCATAAAAAAGCAATCGAGCTTCCTCGATTGCTTTTCTTTTTCTGTTCCTGTTTTTCCTGACAAATGTTAGCGTTCATCTAACAACTGAAAAATGATTCATGCATCTGTCTTACATATCGCTCTAAGCAGCAGAGCCTTCGACATTTTACTCTTCTAAGCTTTCCTTCATTCTGCCAAGCAGACCTGATTTTTTCAGCGGCAGCGTAATAATAATAGCAATGAGTGTTCCACCGCAGGTACTAATCAGGAACGGAACAACAAACGTAAATAACGCCGCTGCTTTATTCCCCATGACAAGATATGCCACCGGATAAGAAAGCATTCCGCCAATGATTCCGGTTCCTGCCACCTCGCCGAGATAGGCAAACGGAAGTTTCTTCCCGTACTTATAAAGAAGTCCGCCAAGCAATGCACCGCACATGCTTCCCGGGAATGCCAGAGGGCTTCCCAGTCCCAGCAGATTACGGATCAGCGACGCAATAAAAGCCTGTGCCAACGCCCACCATGGTCCTACGGTAACCGCGCATAAAACATTTACCAGATGCTGTACCGGTGCGCATTTGGAACCAAATACCGGGAAGGAAAACAAGCTTCCCACCACTGCTACCGCTGCTAAGATTGCTGTGACCGTCAATTTCTTTAAATTCAGTTTCTTCATTTTTCATCCTCTTTTTCTGTTGTGTGATGCCCCCGCAGCTTTTTCCACAATCAGGCAGAGAATGACTGTGATCACCATATCCGGCAGTGTATTTCCGACCGGTGTATCTACCTGCATCAATATGCGGTAAATCATAAAACCGGCAAGCCATACCACCAGATTACGCCACTGGAAAGCAGATTTTTCGGCATCTGCCTTCTTTAAAATGAAATAATCTGCGATCTGTACTGCGATCATCGGAGCAAAAACAGAACCGATCAGATATAAAAAGTTTGTAATATTATCCATGGGATACACAATCGCTGCAGCCGTTCCGATCACGGTAACAACGATTGCCGCCCATTTTTCCTGAATCTTTGAAAAAATGGAAACACTGGAAACTCCTGCGGAGTAAGCATCCAGAAAGGTTGTTGTAACCGTGGAAAATACAATAATAAGAAGTCCGACAACGCCGAAACCGGTTTTTAACATAATCTGTGCAATGTCATATTCACCGGTAAAAATAGCCGCTCCCATGCCGATCATATACATAAAAATGCTGACCAGACTGTAGACAAGCACACTGGCAAGTGTTGCTGCAAACGGCTTTTCTGCTTCTCTTGTATAATCGCTGATAAGCGGCAGCCAGGAAAGCGGCATTGCTACCGCAAGTTCTACCGCCGCACCAAACGTCATTGTGTCATCACTTGCTGTAATCAGCATCACAAAGTCTGAATTAAAAAAGATCTCTTTAAATAGTACCAGTGACAAAATAAAAAGTGCTGCCATGGCAACCGTATTCAGCCTGCCAAGATTGGTCAGTCCAATGAAAATCCACACAATAATCAGAATACCAATGACGAGCGCCCACACCCAGTTTCCAATATGTAACACGCCATCCGCTGCAAGTGCGCCATCATAGATCATGATCGCCGTCCATCCGACAAGCTGTAACACATTTAATACGGCAAAAAGAAGACTTCCCTTCTCGCCGAAGCTCATTTTTACAGTTTCCATGGCGCTTTTGCGCTCTTTCGCTCCGATCATTCCTGCCGCAAACATCATAAGACCGCCGAGCAGATGTCCGAGCAGGATTGCTGCCATTGCTTTTCCAAAACCAAGCGGTGCAAAATAAGTACCTGTCAGTATTTCCGCCAGGGATACGCCTGCGCCAAACCAGATTAGTCCGTTTGAAAAAACGGAAGTTCTCTTTTCATTCATCCTTTGTACTCTCCTTCGACTGCAAATGCATGGTTCATGGGACCGCTTCCTTTTCCAAGGTCAAGCATGGCGGCAAGTGCTCCGGAAATGTAATTTTTGGCATACCTGACGGAAGTTTCTAAATCCCTTCCCTTTGCAAGATTCGATGCAATCGCGGAAGAAAGCGTGCAGCCTGTTCCATGGGTATTGGGGTTGTCAATTCTCTTCCCGTGAAACCATACCGGTTCTTTTTCTTTCTGGAAAAGAAGATCGTTGGCATCGTTTAACTGATGTCCTCCCTTTAATAAAACTGCACAGCCTAAGGTGTTACAGATGATTTCTGCTGCTTTTTCCATATCTGCTTCTGTTTTAATCTCCATTCCGGAAAGAACTTCTGCTTCCGGGATATTCGGAGTGATAACAGTTGCAAGGGGCAATAATTTACTTTTCAATGTGCCGATGGCATCCTCGCTGATAAGCCTTGCTCCACTCGTTGCCACCATGACAGGATCTACCACAATATTTTTTGCGTGATACTCTGTCAGTTTGTCCGCAATCGTCTCAATCAGTTCACTGGATGAGACCATTCCGGTCTTTACTGCATCCGGATAAATATCCGTAAAAATACTGTCCAGCTGCTCTGCCAAAAATTTTGGAGTTACTTCCATAATATCTGTTACGCCGGTCGTATTCTGGGCAGTCAAAGCCGTGACCGCACTCATCGCGTATACGCAGTTGGCGGTCATTGTCTTAATATCTGCCTGGATGCCGGCGCCTCCACTGGAATCACTTCCAGCGATTGTTAATGCTGTGTACATAAAATCCTCCTCTGCATTAATTTTATATAGCGACCTAAGGTGGTGCCCCCAATCTGCCGCTGTGATATATCATTTTCTTGCTGCTGCCCTATCGGCGCAAAGAACCAAAAAAGTGCAGGAATCCAACGCAAAGATTCCTGCACAAAAAATGCTTGTGACTTATTATCTCCCTACGTTGGCATTATCCAAATCAGGTTCTGGGTTAAAGCATCCGCTTACTCTCAGCCCGCCTGTGCGAGCACCCCGTTTTCATTATCCTTATCACTTCGTAATGGTCTGTTTTATAACAGCTTTATTATACACGCCTGTTCTCAAAATGCAAGCTTTTTGTTCTGTGCTCCTTTGAAATTATCACAAGTATAACTACAGCCACATCCGATATTTTGTTGTTTTCCATCGCATTTTTAATATTCCGACAAAATCTGTAGTCCCATTACAATAATCCACATATATGCACAGGTCTTCGGAATCATTAATAGTCCTACTTTTGGTTTTGTTTTACTGAATAACGTTACTGGAAGATAACAGCCAAATGAAATAATAATAGCCGCAGCCATCCTTGTCATATGGTATCCATAGGTATTTCCCGAAATTAAATATAAAATAATTATCCCTGTACCAGTAACTGCAAAAACTGTATTTCTGATAACAGATAATTTCTGGTAAAAATAACTCCCGCTGATGCCAGCGCTGCGCCAAGCCCCAAATTAAAAAGGCTATAAATATCTCCGGGAATACGCCAGCCGCCCTAAATCCGATTCCGCATTCAAATAAGATATTACTCCCAGCCTCACAACATTAACTCCTGCTATCATCCAGACAATGCCTGCAATCAACTCTGCCTTGTCTAATAAAACAATTTCAATATGCTTTTTATTATCTTCGCTTTGTATTCTTTCAATCAGACCTTCATTTTCCAAATTTTTCAGTAAAGTTGATACATGGGATTTTGTTGATTTCCTCACCTTTACAATCTCTGCTGCGGTATTATGCTGTGGATTGTTATGTAAGAACATCAGTATATCATATTCCATCTGTGTTAACCCGTACCGGTCGCATACCTCGGCGGATAACAGTTCATAATATCCTGTAATTGTTTTATGTTTATCCCAGAAATACATCTCAACCCACCCTGTAATCGTTCTATTTAGAACGATTACAGGGTGGGTTTTCTGTCATGTCAATATTTTTCTTTAACGTTCCAATATATTCTCCATTATTATATACAAATGGTCCGGCTTCCCCCTCTTCTCCGAAGTATTCCGCTCTTAATGACATGATATTGAGCAATTCATCTACAGTATGCACTTTTGTCGCCTGATAGGGCTGTTCAAAGGCGAGCTTTTCTACAAATAAATAATAGTCACTGTACTTTATCAGTATGCCGGTATGCCCTACGAAAACAACCTCAGAATACGGGTCATATATCACGATACTAAGAAGAGATATCCTGTCACTATTTATTTGAAATCCATGATATTTCCAGCTGTCGGAAAACACAGTTTCCGGAGGGCTGCCATCTGTTACACGCTTTTCGCCATAGAGTGTAGTGAACATGTCCCTATTCTTTTTTATGATTTCATATCTGTCCACGTTATCTATCGCTTCCGTGTCAAACATTAAATATGTGCCTGCATAATTGCCTTCTGTTGACTCCGAGCAAAGCATCCCATCCAGCAAAAGGAACGCTGTCATCCTGCAGTCAGCGTCTGAATCATCATGATTCTGTTCCCAGCCATCCATACATTTTACGATATCTGCTTTCATCTTCGTAGGATCTGACCAGGCATCCTCCAGCCTTGCATTCTTCCCCGCAGAATCCGCAAAATCGGTCACCCACTCCTGAAATAAATCTACATGGGAAGCTCCTGCAGCGTCCAGTTCCTTACAGATCCCGGTAATGGAAGCCTTCCCGCCCATATAAGTTGCGGCAGGTATTTTCTGTTTCTGTACGTCTTCTGCACAGGCTCCCAGTATCGCAGATGCGAGTATAATAACCGCTGATAATTCAAGCGCTGTTCTCGCCTTATTGTGCCTTTTCAACAGATATTACCTCTCCCTCAAACGGATCTACCTCTGAAATTGTTCCGGTATATCTTACAGTCACAGTATCTCCGTTGCTGACATTCTCCAGTCCTTCCGGCTTTTCCTCAAAAGTAAAACTATATGGTGTATCATTCTCATCCGTAACGACAAACATGAAATCTTTTATCTCATCAATCGTTCCGGTCACTTCTTTTTCTTCTGTTGTTCCATCCTGTTTCCCCTCGTCGCTATTGCTTATTGCAGTATTATCCTGCTTCATCCCGGACTGTCCACAACCGCCAAATAATCCAGCACAACACATCACACAAGCCACAATCATAATTACTTTTTTCTTCATCTTCAATCTACCTCTTTCTTATTATTCGTACTCTGTGAATACTTTTCAAAAGATTACCTTAGTCTTTCATTAATGTAAATAGTATAATTCCACAATTAAAGAAATCTTCATTTTTTGCCGCCTGTAGCCGAGTTTTCAATATCACGGAAAGTGCATTCATAAATACCGTTTTCCCCATAAGCCTGCCACTCACTTACCACTATCCGGGCGCGTTCGGGACTTGCACCCGTTAGAGCGCCCATGGCACGCAAACAAAAAAAAGAACCGATTTCTCGATTCCTTTTTTCAGCCCCTGCTGATTTCTTTACAAATTCAATTTTTCTTTTTGCATTATCTCTATAAACTGGAATTTAGCGATTTCTTTTTCCGGTATTCTCTGTCCCACGGATTTCCTCATGATAGAAATAATCTACGATCACCGGATGTCCCTGCGGGACTCTGCCATAAGGCATTTCATTATCCACAAAGGGACAATCATACTTCTTAGCCATTTCCTCAGCTTTTACTTCAAGTGCTTCAAAGTAGCTGCGGTTATGCTTGTTATAGATCTCATCGTAAAGCGGTACAAGATCAGGATATTTTCCGGCGATATAATCCATAATTGTCTTTTTGAAACCGCCTCGAAGATTGAGATTTTCGAGCCAGAACAGATCGCACTGATCCTTTACCCGCTCAAAGATTGCTTCAAAATCCGTGATACCGGGGAATACCGGGGATACGAAACAGACTGTACGGATACCTGCCTCATATACCTGCTTCATAGCAGCGATACGGTGCTCAATGCTCGAAGCAGAATCCATATCGTTCTTGAAATTTTCATCTAGTGTGGCTCGGCTGGGTTTGCTATTTTTGAATGGTAATTGCAGATTTAATTCTTGCGACTATATCCAATGGTGCTTATTATGAGGGAAATTTCAAAAATCAAAATTGCCGCTATCCCTGTGATTAGCACATATGAATGAACAGAATTTACCATAGCAGCCATTCCCGGCCCATCTTCAAAATATTTTACAAAGTAAAACATTGGAATTACCACAATCAATCCCATAGTTTGCGCAGAACGAAAACCAAACCAATAAGTTAATGGCAAGCAAATTCCTGTCCATGATAATGGGATAATAATTGCTGCTGCAATCGAAAATAACCAGATAAGCATATCAAAGTTTTGAAAAATTATGCTGGATAAACTATTGAACGCAATGCTTCCCAAAATGCTGATTGCAACAGTATATATTACGGAAACATATTTACTTGCAACAACAGTAAAATTGCTTATCGGCATAGCTAATTGATATTTTTTCCAGCTTGCCTTTTCATCACTTGCGAAACTCATAATATTTTGCATACCGATTGTCATGGCAAACATAACGGAAGCAAATAAGCCAGCATAAATTCCAGCATTGAAAATAAGCAGAACAATAGCTGCTGCTGCAATCAGAATAAGTTTCTTATCAATACTCTTGAAGAAAATGGATATGTCTTTATATATCAATCCTCGCATGATGTACCTCCTTTAACATAGAAAAGCATAATATCTTCTAATGTGGCATTATCCACAATGATGTTTTTGTATTTTCGTTTGAATGCTTCCTTGTCATGAACAAGACACTCCACGCTCATATTTGTAGTTCGGTGTATGATATAATCATCAGAGGAAAGCTGTGCAAATTTTTCTTTTCCGCACTTTGCCACGCCATAATTATAAACAAGATTATCTTTCTGTTCCTCGAAAATGATTTTTCCCTGATGAATTAAAATCACATAGTCTGCAATTTTTTGTATGTCCGAAGTAATATGCGACGAAAAGAAGATAGAGCAATCTTCATCTTGGATAAATTCCAAAAATAGGTCTAATACTTCATCACGCACAACGGGGTCAAGACCTGTTGTTGCTTCGTCCAAAATCAACAGTTTAGGTCTATGTGCCATAGCACAAATGATAGACAACTTCATTTTCATGCCTTTAGAAAATGTGCCAATCGTTTTCTTGGTCGGGATTTTGAATTTTTTCAAGTATTGTGAAAAAAGGTTACTATCCCATGTCTTATAAACTCCTTTCAAGATTTTTTCAATATCTGCGGCTGTAAACACATCATGAAAATTACATTCATCAAAAACGACGCCAATATTTTCTTTGACAGTTGGAATTGTATGGTCTATTCCAAAGACTTGTATCTGTCCGCTATCTTTGCTTAGTTCATTTAATATCAGATTGATAGTAGTGCTTTTTCCTGCACCATTCTCGCCAATAAAACCTACAATCCTGCCTTTAGGGACTTTGAACGAAACATTGTCCAAAGAAAAATCCTCGAATTGCTTGCATAAATTCTGCACCAAAATGTTGTTATCCATGCCTGTCACCTCTCGTTATTCCTCGTAAAATAGTTTTAGAATATTCGTCATTTGCCCAAGACTAATGCCATGTGCACGACCAATTTCTGCGACCTTTTGTAAAAGTTCTTCAGCAATTCGTAACTGTTCCTCTTGAATAAATTCCCTATTCTGTGATGCTACAAAACTACCTTTTCCAGATACAGTTTCTATAAATCCATCTCTCGTTAAATCTTCATATGCTCTCTGAACGGTAATAACACTGATATGTAAATCTTTTGCTAAAGCTCTCATAGAAGGGAGGGCTTCGCCAGCAGATAATGTGCCGTCCATAATAAAACTTTTTACTTGCATACAGATTTGTTCGTAAATAGGCTTATCACTGCTATTACTTATGATAATCTCCACTTGCTCACCTCACCGCGCGTACTTATCGTAATAAGCGTACTTATTCGATAAGCACAGTATAGGCGGTTTGTGTGAACCTGTCAAGAGAAAAGATGTAAATACATTCGGAAAAGTGAGTGGCTGTCTATCAAATTCTTGTGTGTGACTTTACCGCACATGAGCATT
>OHAF01000217.1_pt1 | contig 61561 bp, 76 predicted proteins | sample 1577041 | NCBI WGS metagenome assembly OHAF01 (sample SAMEA3541495, study PRJEB24748) | human gut metagenome | biome: human gut; feature: human-associated habitat; material: faeces | place: China | collected 2012
GCGATATAATTATTGTAGCTTTATGCCTTGTGATAAAGGTACAATAATTTCATCGCAACAACCATAAAAGAAATCAAAAAGAGTTGCGATATAATTATTGTAGCTTTATGCCTTGTGATAAAGGTACAATAATTTCATCGTAACAACCATAAAAGAAATCAAAAAGAGTTGCGATATAATTAATATAACTTTATGCCTTGTGATAAAGTTATATTAATTTCATCATAGTTACCTCAAAAAAACAATCAAAAAGAAACTATGATATAATATAAGTAGTTTTGATTCATAAGGCAAAGCTACTTATATTTCACCATAACAGAATTATTAAATAAATATTATGGGTAAATAAATGAGTAAAAAATAAAAAGGATAAAAATATGATATTAGAAAATTTATATTTGATAGTTGCAATTACTGAAAAAACTAATGCGATAGGTAAAGATAATAATTTATTATATTTTCTAAAAGAAGATATGAATTTTTTCAAAGAAAAAACTTGTGGTAATTCTATAATCTGTGGTAGAAAAACTTTTGAAGGGTTTAAAATAAAACCACTTCCAAAAAGAAAAAATATTGTTTTGACAAAGAGTGATTTTTCTTTTGAAGGAGTAAGAAGATTTAAGAATATAGAAGATTTGATTAATTTTGTAAAAGAAAATCCAAAAGAGAAGTTTTTTGTTTGTGGAGGGATGAGTATCTATGAGCAATTGATTGACTTTTGTTCAAGAATGTATATTACAAAATATGAAGAAAAAGAAGCAGTAGAAGCGGATAGTCATTTTCCAAAGATTGATGAAAAAGTATGGAAAGTTGTTGAAAAAATTGATGGTAAAAGTGAAAATCCAAAATTGACCTTCTATACTTACGAAAGGATTTAAGGTATGAAAAAAGAAGATATAATTATAAAAAAGAGTAGAAAAAAACAGAGCAAAGTGAAAAAATGGTTTTGGAATATATTATTTGTAATATGTTTAGGAGTTTTTGTTTATTCTGCAGGAAATATAATCAAAGATTATTATGGTTCATATAAGGCAGGTAAAGATTTAAGTAATATAAAAGAATCGGTTTTTAAGTCATCAAATAATGCCAATGAGAAAAAAACGGATAAAGAAAAAGTTGTAAATTTGGAAGAATTAAAAAAATTAAATTCCGACTCAATAGGTTGGCTTGAAATTCCGGGAACGAATATAGATGAGCCTTTAGTTCAAGGAAAAGACAATGATTACTATCTTTGGAGAGATTTTAAGAAAAACAAATATCCTGTAACGGGAACATTATTTTTAGATATGTATAATAAAGCGGATTTTTCAGATAGAATCAGTTATATATTCGGACATAATATTTGGGATAAAACAAAATTTTATGATTTAAGAAAATTTGAGGATAAAACATTTTTAGAAAATCATAAGACGTTCTACGTTTATACAGAAAAGGGAAAATTGGAATATGAAGTATTATCAGTTGATCTTGTAGATCCGGATACTCCACTTTATGAACTTAGTTCAAAGAGAAATGAAGATGTGGACGCGATGAAAAAAGAATTGAGTAAACATATTTCAAAATCTGAAGTTGATAAAATTGATAAAAATACAAAACTCTTGATGCTGGTAACTTGTAAAACGCCTGATGATAATACAGCAAGGAGAATTTTGTTTGCAAAATTGAAAGAGAAGTAAATTTTTAAGGAGATTTTACATCTCCTTTATTTTTTGTGAAAAATTGTAAATTTTAATGATTTATAGTATAATTTGTATTAATATTAAATTTTGATTTTAATATAAAGGAGAATTATGGACAAGATAAGTGTTATTGTACCTGTATATAATGTAGAAAAATATGTTAAAAAATGTTTAGATTCAATTTCAAATCAAACATATGAGAATATAGAAATTATTATAGTTAATGATGGAGCAACTGATAATAGCGAAAATATTTGTAAAGAATTCGTTGAAAATGAAAATAGAGCGAAACTTTATATTAAAGAAAATGGCGGATTATCCAGTGCAAGAAATCACGGAATGAGGTTTGTAACAGGAAAATATGTATTATTTATAGATTCTGACGATTATATTGCAGAGGGAATGGTTGAAGAACTTTATAAAAATATAAAAGGAGAAGATGCGGATGTATCTGTTTGTGGGGTTTATAATGTTTATTCAGACAATCAATCTCCACAATGTAAGGAAGAAATTTATTTTTGTTGTGGAAAAGAAAGATTTTTAAAAGAATATTTTATCGGAGAAAAAATTCCCGGCACTATCTGTAATAAACTCATATCCTATGAAATTGCAAGTAAGATTTCGTTTCCTGTGGGCAAAATTTATGAAGATGCTTTTTATCAGTTTGAGCTTGTAAAATATGCTAAAAAATATGTTGTAACAACAAAGCCATATTATTATTACTTTCACAGAGAAAATAGCATTACAACAAAGCCATATACTGTAAAAAATATGAATTGCATAGAAATTTATTCCAATTTTTATGACTATATAAATAGAGAAATTCCTTCTCTTTCAGAATATGCTTTTTTCAGGCTTTCCTATGCGTATTTTATGGTCTTTGATAAGATGCTATTGAGTGAAGGTTATAAAAATATTTTAGAATATAGAGAAGTTTTAGGGTTTTTGAAGAATAATTTTTGGAAAATTTTTAGAAATAAAAATTTTAGAAAAGGTAGAAGAATAGCTGTATTAATGTTAAAATTAAATGTTAAATTATATAGATTTTTGCTTTTAAAAGATTTGAAAAGAAAAGGAGTAAATGCTTAATGGAAATAAAATATCTTTCTATGGATGAAATAAAATCCGTAGAGCTTGAAATTCTAAAATATATTCACAATTTTTGCATTGAAAATGATATAAAATATTTTTTAAATTATGGAACTTTAATTGGAGCTGTAAGACATAAAGGATTTATTCCTTGGGATGATGATATTGATATTTGTATGTTTAGAAAAGACTATGAAAAGTTTATAGATTTATTTTCAAAAGATGATGGAATTTATAAGATTTTGTCTTTAGAAACTGATGACAAGTACTATAATAATTTCATGAAAGTTATAAATTCAAAGACTAAGATAGAAGATGAAAGAAATTATAAAACTTATGACTTAGGAATTTTTGTTGATATTTTTCCGATAGATTCTTTTGATGATTTAAAATTAGTTGAAAAAACATATAAGTTAGAAAGTTTTAAACTTTTATCTTTTTCAAAAAAAGAAAATATACAGTATGGGGACAGTAAGTTGAAAGATTTTGTTAGATTATTTTTCTGGACGATGTTAAAACCTGTATCTCCAAGAATCTTTGCAAAGAAGATAAAGGAAGCCGTTGAAAAATATTCCAAAGAAAACGGAAAATATTTTGGAGTTGTAGGTTGTTCAAAATTGAAATATGATGATGTTTTTGATTATAATCCATTTGATGAACTGGCAGAGTTCGAGTTTGAAGGCTGTAATTTTTTTGCGCCGAAAAAATATGATGAGATTTTGAAAAAATATTATGGCGATTATATGAAATTTCCGCCTATTGATAAACAGAAGTATCCTCATGAAATCAAGGCTTATTTTGTAGATTAGGAGAATAAAATGAAAGAGAGACTAACGGTTGATGAACTAAAAAATTATGAATTAAATATTTTAAAGTTTATTGATTATGTTTGTAAAAAGTATGATATAAAATATTTTGTAAATTATGGAACACTACTTGGAAGTGTTAGACATAAAGGATTTATTCCTTGGGATGATGATATTGATATTTCAATGTATAGAGAAGACTATGAGAGATTTCAAAAAGCTGTTATTGAGGAAGATAATGAGAGATATGGGATTTTATCCAAAGATAACAGCGAGTGGTATTTTCAAAATTTTTTTGTAGTCATAGATAAATATACTTTATTGGAAGATAATGTAAAGAGAAATAGACGAGATAGTAATGTTTTTGTTGACGTTTTTCCAATTGATAGATTCAATGACTTAAATTTTGTGAAAAAAGCACACTTGATGGTAACTTTAAGGCATATTTGTTTTATAAAGAAAAAATTTATAATTCACAAAGATAGTAGAATAAAAGATTTTTGTAGAGTTACTTTTTGGTATTTATTAAAATTTGTAAATCCAAGATTTTTTACAAAAAAAATTGAAAAACTTGTAGAAAAGTATTCTGATGAAAATGGAATTTATGAGGGAGCTGTTGGTGTTGACAAAACGGGAATGAAAGAAGTTTTTAAAGCGGGAACTTATGAGGAATTAATAGAATTACCTTTTGAAGATATGATGGTACCTGCTCCTAAAAATTATGATAAGATTTTAACTCAATTTTATGGAGATTATATGCAAAAACCTTCTGATGCAGAAATTGAATATAAATCACATCTTTTAGATGCTTACAGAATAAAATAAGGGAGAATTAATTTTAGATATGGCAAAAAATATAAAAGTTAACGCTTTAGCTAGCGTTTTAGTTAGGGTTTTTAATATTCTGTTTCCGCTTATCACAGGTCCGTATCTTGCTAGAATTTTGAGTAAAGAGGCCTATGGTGAATTTAATGTTGCAAACTCTATATTAAATCTATTTATTCCGTTTGCCGCTTTTGGAATATATAGTTATGGGATACGTTCAATAAGCAGAGTTAAAAATAATATTAAAGAGATAAGTAAAAATTTTACCGTTCTTTTCTCTATAAACTTAATAAGTTCTTTAGGTATTGGGATTTTGTATATCGGATATATGTTTTTAAATGTAAATTCCAATATGTATATGTTATATATTGCACTTAGTATTCAAATTTTTACTCAATTTGTATCAATTGAGTGGATGAATGAGGCTTTTGAAAACTATGGTTTTATTCTTTTTAAGACATTATTTGTCCGTGTACTTATGCTTGTTTCAATTTTTGCATTTGTAAAAAAAGCTGATGATATAGTAAATTATGCTTTTATATTATCAATTACAAATCTTGTAAACTATTTGATAAGTTTTTACTATATAAAAAGAAAAGTAAAGTTTGTAAAGATTGAGTTAAAAGACATTTTAATACATATAAAACCATTGATTGGAATGTTACTTTTAGCCAACTCATATATGTTATACACTGCGTTGGATAGGGCAGTACTTTCATTATTGGATGCTAAGATTTCAGTTTCATATTATACCTTTGCATTGTCAATAGCTCAACTAATTACGAGTGTAGTTTATTCTATAATAGTAGTAAGTATTCCAAGGCTTTCGTACTATCATGGGAATAGTGATGAAAAAAATTATACGGAATTGTTAAATCAAGTTGCAAGAACCTTTTTATTCTTAGTAATTCCGATGGGTATTGGATTAAGCTGTGTTTCTGATGAAGTAATGTTGATATATGCGGGAGAAAAGTATTTGGAAGCCGGTTTTATTTTAAAGTTGTTTTCACTTAGGATTGTTATGTGGGCTTTAGATCAACTTCTTGCAAATCAAGTTTTATTTGTAAGAGGATATGAAAAAAATATAACGGCATTTTATTTTATAGGTGGTTTTTTGAACTTGATTTTAAATATAGTTTTATTGAAATTAAAAGTTGTTCAAGCTGAATATTTTGTATATACAACCTTATTTTCAGAAATTGTAGTATTGATAATTCAAATTTACTTTATAACTAAAAGAAATATTATTTCCATAAACGAAATATTAAAATCTTATGTAAAATATATACTATGCGCCGTTCCGTTCTTTGCAATAACTTATGGAATAAATCATACTTTAAAATATTCATTAAATTTGAATTTACAATTTTTTGTTAGAGTATTGGCAATAATTGTATCATGTGTACTATATTATTTTATAATTATGTTAATAACGAAAGATAAGATTTTATTTGTTACGCTTGACGGAATTAAAAATAAATTCAGAGTTATAAAATATAAACTAAAATCAAAGAAATATAAAGGATAATATAAATTATTATTTTATAATTTAAAAGTTCTAAATGTAAAATTTTAGGACTTTTTTATTGTTCATTTTTATATGATATGGTATAATTTATGAACAAGATGTTTAAGGAGGTATTCATGTTAGCAATACAAGATTTTGATATTTTAAATCTATTTTTTAAAAATCGGAATAAAAAATATACTCAAAGAGAAATTTCAAGTATTACAAAAATTTCTTTGGGAAAAGTTAATAAAACTTTAAAAGAATTAAAAAATAACGAGTTTATAGATGAAAATTTAAAGATTACAGATAAAGGACTTTCTGCATTGGAGCCATATAAAGTTGATAATGCAATAATAATGGCTGCCGGAATGAGTTCAAGATTTGCTCCTCTTTGTTATGAAACTCCAAAAGGTCTTTTAAATGTAAAAGGAGAAAAATTAATTGAGAGAGAAATTTTACAACTAAAAGAAGCAGGAATTGAAGATATTACTTTAGTTGTAGGATATATGAAGGAAAAGATGTTCTATCTAGCAGAAAAATTTGGTGTAGATATTGTGGTTAATGAGGATTATTACAGATTTAACAACACTTCATCACTAATTTTGGTTACTGAAAAATTAAAAAATACTTATATCTGTTCTTCAGATAATTATTTTCCGAAGAATCCTTTTGAAAAGTATGTTTATAGAGCATATTATTCAGCTGTTTATCAAGATGGAGAAACTGATGAATACTATGCAGAATTTGATAAAAAGGGAAGGATTACAGGTGTAACAATTGGCGGAAAAGATGATTGGATAATGTTAGGGCATGTTTTTTTTGACAGAGAATTCAGTGATAAATTTGTGAAATTGTTGAAAGCAGAGTATCATGAACAGATAGTTCGTGAAAATTTGTGGGAAACTTTTTATATGCGTCATATAAAAGAGTTGGATAATATGTATATTAGAAAATATGATTTAGAAGATATTAAAGAGTTTGATTCTTTGGAGGAGTTAAGACTTTTTGATGAAAAATATGTCACTAACTCCGACTCTGAAATTTTTCAAAATATTTGTAATATTTTAAGATGTAAAGAAGAAGAAATAAAGGATATTAAGCCGATAAAAATGGGAATGACCAATACATCTTTTAAATTTAGTTGTAAAGAAAAATCCTATGTATATCGACATCCGGGTCCCGGAACTGAATTAATCATAAATAGAAAAAGCGAGTTTGACTCAATGAAAATCGCAAAGGAATTGAGTTTAGATGATACTTATATCTATATGGATAAAGATATTGGTTGGAAAATTTCTAAATATATTGAAAATGTAAAAATTCTTAATCCTTTTGATAAAAAGAACGTAAAAAGGGCTATTTCTATGTTAAAGAAATTACATACAAGTGGTAGAAAAACTAATTTTAAATTTAATATTTTTGATGAAATTGAAAACTTTAAAATCAAAATAAGAAATTCACATAGAGATAATTTTGATGATATGAGTTTGATGAATGATAAAATTTATAAATTAAAGACTTTTTTAGATAAAGATGATACAAATGAATGTATTTGTCATTGTGATAGTTATGATTTGAATTTTTTATTGGACAACAGAGATAAAATGTATTTAATAGATTGGGAATATTCCGCAATGTCAGATCCTGCAGTAGATATTGGATGTTTTATAACTTCTTCAAAATATTCTTTTGATGAAGCTATAGATATAATAAAGGAATATTTTAATGGTAAGCCTACGGATAAGCAGTTAAGGCATTATATTGCCTATATTGCAGTAAGCTCTTTTTATTGGTTCTTATGGGCGATTAATCAGGAAATTCAAGGAAAGAGTATTGGCGAATATTTATATATTTGGTATAATCACACTAAAGAATATGCTGACTATGCTTTGAAATTATATGAACAAGAATAAAATGATGAATAATCTATCCATTTAGAAAATAATTGTATGAAAAAATTGGAAAAAGATTAGCAATAGTACAAAATTATTTAAAGGCAACTATATGGAAGTTGTCTTTTTTGTCGATTTTTTGGGTATTCAATATTTGTTTTATTGAAAAAATGTATTGTTTATGTTATCATAAATTGTTAGTAGGTGATGGATTTGAATGAAAAAATAATTGATATAAAAGATTTAAGATATGAATATTCTGGAGAAGATGGCAAGAATAGTACTGCTTTGGATGGAATTAGTTTTTCTGTGAATAAGGGGGAATTAATTTCTATTTTAGGACATAACGGAAGCGGAAAATCTACTTTAGCAAAACTTTTAAATGCTCAGATTACTCCAACAGATGGAGAAATTGAAATTTTTGGGATTAATACAAAAGATGAGAATAGAATTTGGGATATTAGACAAAAATGTGCTATGGTTTTTCAAAATCCTGATAATCAACTTGTTGCGACAGTTGTAGAAGAAGATGTTGCTTTCGGTCCTGAAAATTTAGGAGTTCCTTCAGCTGAAATAAGACGAAGAGTTGATGAAGCTTTAAAAATTGTTGAGATGCAAGAGTACAAAAAACATTCACCACATATGCTTTCTGGTGGTCAAAAGCAAAGAGTTGCAATAGCCGGAATTCTTTCAATGAAACCGGAAGTAATAATTTTTGATGAATCGACGGCAATGCTTGATCCTATCGGAAGAAAAGATATAATTGATACTATTTTAAAATTAAACAAAGAGGAAAATAAGACTATTTTATATATAACTCATTATATGGAAGAAGCTGTTCTTGCTGATAGGGTTATTGTTTTAAATGAGGGAAAGATTGAATTTGATGACAGTCCTAAAAAAGTTTTTTCAAATGTTGAAACTTTACGAGAATTGGGACTTTCTGTTCCGCAGGTTACAGAACTTGCATATCTTTTAAAGAATGACGGGGTAGAAATTCCTTCTGATATTTTAACAAATGATGAAATGATAAAATTTTTGGAGAGAAAATTAAAATAATGGATATAAATTTTAAAAATGTAAGTTTTGTTTACGGAGAAAAAACTCCTTTTGAAAAACTTGCTTTAGATAATATAGATTTAACTATAAAAAAGGGAGAATTTGTTGGTATTATAGGGCATACAGGAAGTGGAAAATCAACATTAATTCAACATTTTAATGGAATTCTAAAGCCTACAAGTGGTGATGTTTTTATTGGAGATATGAACACTAAAGATAAGGAACTTGCTAAGAGTGGCCTAAGATATAAAATTGGATTAGTTTTTCAATATCCTGAATATCAACTTTTTGAAGAAACAATTGAAAAAGATATTGCTTTTGGACCTAAGAACATGGGACTTAGTGAAGAAGAAGTTACAGAGAGAGTAAAAGAAGCAATGGAGATTGTAGGACTTGATTATGAAGCTAAAAAGGATAAATCTCCTTTTGAAATTTCTGGAGGTCAAAAAAGAAGAGTTGCTATAGCAGGAATTTTAGCTATGAAACCTGATATTTTGATTTTAGATGAACCTACTGCAGGACTTGACCCTAAGGGAAGGGACGAACTATTTTTTCAAATTAAAAGGCTTTATGAGAAGAATAATATTACAATAGTTTTGATTTCTCACAGCATGGAAGATGTTGCAAAACTAGTAAATAGAATTATTATAATGAAAAATGGTCATATCCATTTAGACAAAAGTACAAAAGAAGCTTTTAGCGATGTAGATGATTTAAAGAAGGTTGGACTTAATGTTCCACAAATTACAGAACTTATGGATATTTTAAGAAAAAAAGGACATCATTTTAGCAAAAATATTCTAACAGTTGATGAAGCTTTTAATGAAATTAAAAGAGAATTGAGGAAAAATTAATGGTAAAAAATATATCTATAGGTAGATTTTTTCCGGGAGATAGTATTGTTCACAGACTAGATCCTAGACTTAAACTATATTTTATTTTTATGTTTATACTTTCCATATTTTTTATAAAAAGTTTTCTTGTTTTTATACCACTTGCAATTTTTTTGTTTTCAATTATAAAAATTGCAAAATTACCGATTTTAATGGTTTTAAAGGGATTAAAAGGAATTTTTTATATTGTTTTATTTACGGTGATTTTGAATTTAATTTTAACACCGGGAGAGGTCTTATTTAGAATATGGATTATAAATATAACTAAAGAAGGAATTAAACTAAGTGCATTTATGAGTGTTAGAATAATTCTTTTAGTTATAGGTACAAGCCTTTTAACTCTTACAACAAGTCCAATTGTGCTTACTGATGCTTTGGAATATGTTATGAAACCTTTTGAAAAAATCAAGTTTCCTGCTCATTCTGTAGCTATGATGATGACAATCGCATTAAGATTTATACCAACAATTTTAGATGAAATGGATAAAATTACTAAGGCTCAAACTGCAAGAGGTGCAGATTTTGAAACTGGAAGTATTATATCAAGAGCAAAAAGTTTGATTCCTTTACTTGTTCCACTTTTTGTAAATGCTCTAAAACGTGCAGATGAACTTGCTGTTGCAATGGAGGCTAGATGTTATAGAGGTGGAGAAGGAAGAACTAGAATGAATGTTCTAAAATATTCAAGAACAGATTATATTGTTATGGCTTTTATAACAGTGGTTTTTGGACTTGTGATAGCCTCAAGATATTTCTTGAATATTTGGATTTTTAATTAGAAATAAAGGGAAGAAAAATGAGTTTTGATGGAATTTTTACAAAAGCGGTTGTTGATGAAATATATCCGCTTTTATTAAATGGAAAAATAAATAAAATAAATCAACCGGATAAAAATGAGATAAATTTACAGATTTACAACAAGGAGAATTATAAATTACTACTTTCTTGTGCAAACAATCTTTCAAGAATTCATTTGAGTGAAAAAAGCAAAAAGAATCCGATAACTGCATATAATTTTTGTATGTTGTTAAGGAAACATTTAGTTGGAGGTACTATTAAAAATATATATCAACATAAAATGGATAGGGTTGTTTGCTTTGAAATTGAAAATTTAAATGAATTAAAAGAACTTAGTAAAAAACTTTTAATTATTGAAATTATGGGAAAACATTCAAATATAATTCTTGTTGATAAAGAGAGCAATAAAATTATTGATGCAATTAAGCATATTGACTCCAGACAAAGTAGTATAAGAGAGGTTTTTCCAAATAAGGATTACTTTTTTGTAAAAGATGAAAAAGAAAATATTTTGGATGAAAATTATAAATTGCCATCTGAAATTTTAAAAATTTCTGAACCTATTTCAATGAAAAAGTTCTTTTATACAAATTATTTGGGCTTTTCTCCAATTATTTCCTATGAATTATTAAATAATTCAAATGTTGATTCGGATGTTAATTCTGCTAATCTAAACGATGAAGATATTAAAAGGATTGACGAAAATTTTGTGAAATTAGTTGAAAATATTAAAGCTAAAAATTATTATCCAATTTTAATTAAAGATGAAATGAATAACAACAAAGATTTTTATTGTTTTGACTTGAATTTGTATGAAAAAAAAGAAAGTGTCGATAGTTTATCAAAATTAGTCGAAAGTTTTTATCATAACAATTCTCTAAGAGATAGGATAAATCAAAAGGCTTCAGGATTTAAAAAGATTTTGACTACAAAATTAAACAGACTTACAAATAAATATTTGGCAATGAATGATGAACTTTTGAATAATCAAAGTAAAGAGGATTTAAAAAATTATGCCGATTTACTTTCCATAAATATCTATAAGATAGAAAAGGGAATGAAAAAAATATCGGTAGGAAATATTTATGATAATATGGAAGTGGTTGAAATTTCACTTGACGAAAAGAAATCTCCAAGAGAAAATATTGAAGCATATTATAAAAAATATAAAAAGTTAAAAACTGCTGATGAAATAATAAAGACTGAATTGCCAAAAATTGAAGAAGAAATGAAGTATATAAAGCAAATTTTGGAAACTATTGAAATCATTACAGAATTAAATGAGCTTTCTGAAATTGAAGAAGAACTTATTTCTTTAGGATATGTAAGGAAAAGTAAAAAAAATAAACAAAAACTTGAAAAGTCAAAGCCTTATGTCTTTGAAACAGACTCAGGAGCATTGATTTATGTTGGAAAGAATAATTTACAAAATGAAAATCTAACATTAAAATTTGCAAATAAAAATGATATATTTTTCCATGCACAAGATGTACCTGGAAGCCATGTAATCTTAAGAGGTGCAAATCTAACAGAAGATGACTATAAAATTGCCGGATTTTTAGCAGGATATTATAGTTATTTTAAAAATGAAGGATACGCAAATGTAGATTATACAGAAAAAAAACATATTAGAAAAGCTAAGGGAACAGGACTTGGAATGGTATATTATGATAATTACAAAACACTATTTATAGACTTTAAAGATAAATTGTATGAAAAATATAAAAAATAGAATGGTTTTTTGCCATTCTATTTTTTTATATTTTTCTATTTCTTTAAAACTATTACCCAACCTTCTCTGTCAAGTTTATCAAAAGATAAAATTTCGTGATTATGTTCTTGACAATATAAAGGTAAAGTTCCAACAGCTTCCGGACATGTAAATTCCAATTCGATAATTTGCCCAACCTGAGCATCACTCAAAGCCTTTTTAAGCTCTATAAGTGGAAGAGGTCAATCAAGTCCGTGTGTATTTACTTTTATTACGTCCATCTTAACTCCTTTGTTTTGTAACTAAAAATATTCTTGCACTTATCCATATTCCTATCATTAAAAACACAAATGCAAACCAGCCTTTCATAGATAATTGAGCAGTGAAAACAAATCCGTTTGAAATGATACAACCTTGTCCCCAAATAGCTCCAAGTGCCATCAATGCACTACCTATGATTGTATATATTATTGTTTTTTTATTCGGCATAATGATTGAAAATTCTTTACTAATAAATGACGTAAAGAAAGAGCCGAGTATAATTCCTAAAACAAACATACTTCCCCAGCCAAGACCTTGGCCATCAACGCCTCATCCTATACCGGCAGTTTCTATTGGACAAATTTTATCTGCCCAAGTCAAAATCGGTGTTGAAATCCCGAAACTACCAATACGTCCTGTTAGGCTACTAAAATAAAAAGCTAATCCCATTAAAAGTCCTATTAGAACAACAGTAAGTTCTTTTGACCACATCTTTTCACAAAATATGTGGCGAATACCTGTATATCTACTAGGCAACTTGAATTTTAATTTATGTGATTTATAATGTCTGAACATTAGGAAGTATAATACTAAAACTACAACTGCACATAATATTATTGGTGAAAAAGGTAATTTTTCTAAAAATTCATCCGGTAAAGTCAATTTTCCATTTGCAAAATAATTGGAAAGAGGTTTTAACGGTCCTTTTACAGCAATATATGATGTTATTGTGAAGGTTACTAGAGAAATTAATCCAATAATTCTACCGTCACCGCTTTTTATAAGAGTGCTTGTTAGACATCCGTTGCACATAACTGCACCGAAACCGAATATTAAGCTACCAAACGCAATACCGATTACCGGAAATTCTACTAAAAATGTCATTGGAACAAGCTCAAAATAACGTAGTATATGATAAATCAAAGCATTAGTAAAAATAATTGCTAAGAGTAAAACTAGGTTATAATATCTCTTTTCAAGATAAATATCACGAATAGTTCCTGTTGGACAAAATCTTGATCTCTTTAATAAAAAGCCAAAAAGAAAACCAAAAAGTAATCCTGTATAAATCATATTATCCTCCTTTTTAAATTATCGTCAAGTACAATTTTAACAAAAAATTGCTAAAAGGTCAATTAAAATTTTTTATAGATGTGCTAATTTAAATAGGAGAAATAAAAGAAATTTTCAGCTATATTTTAAGTCATATAAATTAAAAATTAAATTTATTGGCTTCTGATTCTAAAAAAATTAATATTTTTATTTTAATTGAGTTTATATTAATTATGTTGCAAAACTTATTTTATAATTTTGTAATGAATATCGAATTAAATCAAATAAAAAGGAGCATTAAGCTCCAATGTTTGTTTGGTAATTATTTTTTATAATCTCATTTTAACTAAACTATTTCATTATATCCTTAATTACTTTTCCACCTTTCGCTTCAACTATGGTTTTACTTTTATCTAATGGTTGTAAAATTTTTACTGTTATTTTATCACTAATATTTTTTGAAATAGTTAAAGCTGTTCCGGTAACTTCTCTTTCCCATAAATCTCGAATATTATCATTAGCTCTGCCATTATTTTTAGAATCAATCATTCCTGATACATCAGAAGCAGCTTGTTCAACTAATTCAATATTAACGGTATTAGTTTTTTCATCTAATGTAGCTTTAGCAAAATGTTTATTAGAATCATTGAATTCTTGTAAATACTTATTAATTTTTGCAACAGATTCACTGTTAAGAGTGTTATTTTCTGAATTTTTTATTTTTTCTTTTAATTCTTTATTTTCTTTTTCCAGAGAATCATTTTTACCTTGTAACTCGTTGTTTTTCTTTTCCAAAGAGTCTTTTTGTGCTTGTAATTCTTTAATAACTTTATTTTCTTCATTATTTCTACCAGAACAACTAACTAACATAATACTTACTAATAGCATAACAACGATTTTTTTCATAATAATTTCTCCTTTAACAAATAAAAGTTTTCCTTTTCTATATTATAAACTTAAATATAAATAAAGGCAACTATTATATTTAAATATAAGAGCTTTCATAATTAATTTAAAATGGTATAATATAGTTATTGAAATATAATTGTAATGGAGGATTCTAATAATGAATGAAAAAATTCAACTAATAAATTATTATGGAACAAATTCTTGTGAATTGAAATTTGATAGGACAACGACAATTGATTCATTTATATCTTTTGACGAATTTGATTTAAATATTATAGATTTAAGACATCGTGAACTATTTGTTCTAGATGTTTATAATAAAGATAATTTGACTTCGAATATTATAAAAATATATGAAAATTTAAATACAGCTATATCTAATTTAACAAAATCAAAAGTAATAATTATTTTTCCAAACAGCTTTAAACTTTTGTTAAATGATGGTAGAGAATATAAAGAATTAAAGTATATGTTAGGATTTTTTAATTATGTTATACACTTAATTACAAATTTAGACTTAAATATTAAGTATGAATATTCTACTACTAGAATAGATGAACAAATTGAGATGTATTCAGATTTTTATATGGATATAAATAGAGATTTAAAATTTATAAAAATTAAATCTAAAGGAGATAATCCTGTTTTGATAAACAAGGAAAATATTTATATTACTACTTTGGATATAAGTTTTGATGAAAATTTAGAAATATTATTAAAAAAACTAGGATTGATAGAAAAAGAAAATGGAAAAGAGCCAGATTGGATTAAGGATTTTAATTTTTTTGACGATGAGAAACAAAAAGAAAAAATTCTAAATAGTGAGTTATTAATAAAAAAAGAAGGAGAGAAAATTAAAAGTGCTACAGAAATATTGCAGATTAATAGTAGATATAAATCTATTTTATATACTCAAGGAGAAGAACTTGTTGATGTAGTTAAGGATATTATATCAGAGATGCTAAATATTGATTTATCAGGCTTTATTGATAAAAAGAAAGAAGATATAAGATTTGAATATAATAATGATGTTTTTATTGGGGAAATAAAGGGAATTACTGATAACGTAAAAAGTAAAAATTTATCACAATTAGATAATCATTTTACAGCGTTTGTTGACGAAAATCCGAATATAGATGAAGAAAAAATATTCAAATTACTTATAATTAATTCTCAACGAAAGCTACCTTTAGATAAAAGAGATTCAATAGACAATAAATAGATAGCACTAGCCGAGAAAAAATATAAGTCATTAATAATTGAAACAAAAACTTTATTAAAACTATTTGAAGATTACAAAAATCAAAAAATAAATAGAGAAGAAATTATAGAAAAATTAAAGACATATGGAATTTTAAAATTATAAAATTTTTAGATTAAAATAGGGTATAATAAAAAAAGATAGAGGTGAATAATCTGTCGCTCATGGGTTGAAAGATTGCAGATGTAGGAGATGGCAGTCCTACCTATCTTTAAATTAAAAATACTTAACAAAAAAGACACTTTAACGAGTGTCTTTTTTGTTGTCAAGAACTAATTTCACTTAACTAATGAAAATAATTAATTTAGTTTTTTAAATTTTTTACTAAGTGTGTAGGAGTTTTGAATAAATTATAAAGGAGCTTAATTGTTACCTGTTTTTGTTGTTTGGGTTGCCATTGAGTTGCCATTTTATATAATTTTATATAAAGTTATATAAACTTATATAAAAATAGAATAAAAAAGTTCTTGAAAATAAGCCATTTTATAAACTTATATAACAAGAACTAAAGGTTGGTGGAGATGGTGGGTATTTGTCAAAAATATATAGAAAACATTAAAATACAAAGGTTTAGCTTTACTTGGTGTGCCGACAGTGTGCCACATTATAATAACTTATTTAACTTTTGTACTTCATCCGTTTTCTGTTCTTCCATAACGTGAGTGTAGATATTCATTGTTGTATTGATTGTGGAGTGCCCAAGTAGATGCTGAACTGTTTTGACTGGAACATTTAATTCAAAAAGTCTAGTTGCATAAGAATGACGTATAGAGTGAAAAGTCCTATCAGGGATATTTATTTTTTTACAAATTTTTTTAACTTCTCTATTAGGTCTTTTATGCTCTATGGGATTTCCTATACTGTCAGCAAAGATTAATTTTTTATCTTGATATATTCCTTTTAGTTTATCTATTCTCTTTTCTTGCTCTTTTTTATATTCAAAAATAAGAGGTAAGATATTTTCAGGAAGAGGGATAATACGTTCTGAGCTTTCAGTTTTTGTACTTATTAAATGTAATTCTCTTATTCTGTTTCCGTAATCATCTATTTTATATTCATTTTGATATTGCTTGTTTATGGTTAGTTTTCCATCTTTTAAGTCCTCCCAAGTAATAGCGGTTATTTCTCCTAGTCTTAGTCCAGTACAAAAAGCAGTTAAAATAAGTAGATCTATAGTATTTTTTGTATTTAAGTGATCTATGAAAAGTTTCTGTTCTTCTTTTGAAAAAACTTTGTTATTTGCTTGTCTTTTTGTCTTTGGAAAAACAATTCCCTCTGCAAAATTTCTATAAATATATTCTTGACGTATAGCGAAATTAAGTGAACTATGAATTAATGTTATTAGTCTTTTTCCGTTTTCTATTGATATTTCATTAGTATTGATTAATTCGTTTAAGTGTCTTTGTATATCTCTTGTATTTAATTCTCTAAGTTTTATTTTATAGATTTTATAGTCTTGTATCTTTAATCTGAATAGACTTTCATATCTTGCAAATGAATTTGCTTTTAATTCAATTTTTTTATAGTTGTATAACCAGTCTTTAAAAAAATCTCCAAAAGATATATTATCGTATGAATAAGTACTAACTCCATATTTAAAAAGAGCTTGTTGTAGTTCTTTTAATACTTCTGTTTTGTTATATCCACTAAAACTTTTTCTTATTCGTTTTCCGTTTTTATCGTAGCCTAGAGATACTTGAGCTCTATAATATTTCTTACCATTTTTAATAGTATCGTATATAGTACCCTCTCCATTATATTTCCTTTTTTGCATAAAAATAGCACTTCCTTTCTATATAAAAGTTGTGCTAATATGTAAAATATGATATAATTATCTTGCGAGGATAGTGTATATCATACACTTACAGATTAGCTTTCACATATATATTTGTGGGAGCTTTTTTGTTTTATTTAGATTTTGTTATCTTATCCCACTTGTCCTTGAGATGCAATAATTCGTCTGCATGTATTTTTAAAGTTTCCATCTCTGATTTTCTAAAGTATCTATTTTCATTTTCACATGTTTCAATAATTTGGTCTATGGCTTTATAAGTACCATCTAGCACTACCTTATCATAATTTTTAAGAGCCTTTAATTCAGATTTGTCTTTTCCCTTATTGTAATCAGCATCCGGAGAATAAGTATTCTCTAACCCTTTATACATCTCAACTTTTGACTCTGTTACAGATTCTTTTTCAGATTTGATGTCACCACTTTGAATAGGATCTATTTCATCAAGTGCAAGATTTGATTTAGTGTTTTTCTCTTCTGTTTTTGTTTGCTCTTTCTTTTCTGCAGGTTTTGACACACAACCTACTAAAAGTGTACTATAAAATAGTAATACTAAAATCTTCTTTTTCATAAATAAAACCCTCCTAATATATAACTTTGACTGTAAATTCTGGGTAGAAGTTTACAACATATCCATCTACTTTTACGTCTTCATATCCATATTTATCTTTATAGTATAAAAACACATTAGATAAAAATTCATGCGTTATATTTTCAATTTCAAGAATTTCCCACTCTTCGTAGTCCCAAAGTTTGTATTCTATTAATTTTTTTAGTGGGATAATATTTTTATAACTCCAAGCGTCTGCACAAAATTCCTGTAAGTCATTTCCCTGTTTTTTTAGTAAATTATTTCCTTCAAGGGTGAAGTGATGACCCAACTCGTGTCCTAACACTTCGTTATATTTATTCTCTTTTACTATAGTATTAATAAGAACTGTATTATCAGCATATAGACCTTCAAGTTTTTCATCATCAACAAATACATCAATAATTTCTATATTATTAGCTTCTGCTAACTTTAATAATTCTTCTGATTTTTTCATATCTATTTTTTATTCCTATTGTTTTTCATCCTTACGTATTCGACAAAATCCTGAATCGCATTTAGCGATTCTTCTGAAAATTCTTCTCCTTTATAATGTGCAGCTATTCTATCTATACCAGTAAAATCTATGTCTTCTATTGATTGTGGTTTTTTAGGTTCGATTAAATCTGATTTTTTTATGCCAAAATAATTAGCCAATTTTTCTATTTTACCCATTCTTGGTAAAGCTATTTCTTGACACCATGTATTAAATGTTTGAGGTGATACATTTATTGCCTTCGCCACTTCGTTTTGATTCAAGTTACGTTCGTCAAGTAATCTTTTTAAGTTTTGAGCAAAAATTCTTTTTTGTTCTGTATCATTCATAAAATCACTTCCTTTTTTTTATAGTATAAACTATTTTTTATAAAAAATCAAGAAAAATTTGAAAAAAATAAAAAAAAATTTGAAAAACCTATTGACATCAAATTTAATTTGATTTATAATAGAAAATGTAAAGAGGAGGTGATGAGAGATGGAAGAAAAAATTTTAAAAGAATTAAGAGAAATAAAAGAATTGCTCCATGATATTAAAGAAAACATGGAGCAAAAAGAAATTAAAACGGACATAACTTATTTGTTAGATAAGTTTTCAGAATCATCTAAGAGTTTTAATTTACTTAATACTGATTCTAAAGAATTATAAATCATTTTTGCAGTAAAATCTCGATTTAATCTATTCATTGCAAAGATGAAGTTATCTGTTGAAATTTTACCATCTGAATCGGAATATGGTGAAACTATTTCAAAAAGTTCATCATCTTTCACTGTTGATTTAGATATGTTTTCTTGGATACATTCTTTTAATTGCATTTTAGTAATTTTCATAATAACACCCCCTTTCAAGTGTTATTATATCATAATTAAAAGTTAATCTGTAATCTCGCAAAATAATAATAAGGAGGTGATATTTTGAATGGTAAAATCACGCTTAAAGCTGCAAGAGTTAATGCAGGACTAACACAAGAAGAAGTCTCAAAAGTAATGAACGTCTCACTTCCTACAATTGCAAAATGGGAAAGTGAAAGCGGAGAGTTAAGAATGAAACAAGCTTTAAAACTTTGTAAACTTTATAAAAAAAATATTGATGATATTTTTTTTGAAGATTAAATCAAATTTAATTTGATTAAGGAGGTGAAACTATGGAAGACAAGTTATTACTGACGGCTAAAGAGTGTGTCAATTATGTAGGAATAGGAGAAAACACTTTAAGAAATTTAGCTAAAAAGAGTGATGATATACCAATTATTCATATAGGCTCAAAACTATTCTTCATAAAATCTGAAATGGATAATTGGTTAAAATCACATATCGGGGAAAATTTAGACCCCGAAAAATAAAAAGTGCGTCTCATAAATTTATAAAAATCGACGCACAAAATAAATAAAAATCAACTAAAGTATATTAAATTTTAAGAAGGTTGTCAAGATGGATGAATTACAAAATAATATAATAAATAGTTCTATAATAAAAATTTTAAATAAAAAGAACACAGAGTATAAGCCTGAACAAGAAACTAAAATAGAAACTTCAGATAAAGAAAAGGAACTTTATGAAGAAATATCAGAGTTGAAACTTATGAATAAAGTTTTGTTAATTGCTTTTTTGGGCGTATCTTTTATAGCAATTGTGGGTTAAGCTATGGAAAAGATAAAGAATTTTAGAATGAATGTAGATTCTCTATACTTTGAAATAAGAAAGCTAAAAGATGAATGTATTATTAAGAAAGGCACAAGAGTAAATAAAGAAGAAGTTAAAAGACACAAGAAAGTAATAAAAGCACTTTTAGAAAAGATAGAAAGGGAGATTTAAGAAAATGCGAATAACTATTTTAGAAGCAGTTTACAATTTATTGAATGAAAAGCCTGATATCACAAATCCAGAGATAGCAGAAATTTTAGACATATCAAGCGACAACGTAAAGACTTATGTTTCAAGACTTAAGAGTTATGGATATATAGATACTCATTTAGTAGAGGGAAAAAGAGTCGTTGAAATTTTAAAACCTTATAGAATAAGTAATAATAATGATGATGATTTAACATCATTTAAGCAAACTTGTTATAAAGAGATGATAGATGTACTTATGGAAGATTTTAGGGCTTGTTCATCACATAAAGATAGAATTGAAGTTGGAAACGTAATTAGATTATTAATGAAAGAATTTTAAGGAGGATGTAAAATGAAATTTATTTTAGAGTTAGAATCAAGAGAAGTAGCTCACTTAAGCAAGACAGGAATTTTAGAAGCAGTAATAAAAGAGCTAGAAGAAAATAATCAGATTGTAAAATCAGAAAAAGAAGAAAAAGCGGAACAAGTAACAGTAGTATTACCTGATGAAGTACCTGAAGTAGAAAAAGTTATTGAAAAAATAGAAGAAACTACTAAAGAGGAAAATTATTCCATTAGCAAAGAAGAATTTAAGAAAAGACTTGTTTCTTTATCAAAATCAGGAAAGAAAGATGAAGTAAAAGCCGTTTTAAAATCTCATGGTTATGTAAAAGTATCTGAAGTTAAAGAAGAAGAGTTTGAAATGATACTTAAGGAGTTAAGCTAATGAGAGCTCATGCGTTACTTAGTGCTAGTGGGGCGCATAGATGGCTAAACTGCACGGCAAGTGCAAGACTTGAAGAGAATATGGAGGATACCTCTTCAAGTTATGCAAAAGAGGGGACACTAGCTCACGCATTAGCTGAAGCAATTCTTGAAAATGATACTCTAACGATACAAAAGCTTAAGACTGATGAGCTTTTTTACACAGGAATGGTTGACGAAGTTGAAGACTATACAAGCTATTGTCTTGAGCGTTTCAATGAAATGCTAGTAAGAGATTCCAATACTATTATGGAGATAGAAACAAGGCTTAATTTAACAAAGTATATCCCAAATGGTTTCGGAACTGGGGACTGTATTATTATTGGAGATGGACTACTTGAGATTATAGACCTAAAGTTTGGTAAAGGCGTAGAAGTATCACCGCAAAACAATCCACAATTTATGTTATATGCTCTTGGAGCATTAGAGGAATTTGGCTTCTTATATGATATTGATAAGGTTAGAATGACAGTCGCCCAAGTAAGACTACAAGGTATTCAAAGTTTTGATATGAAAGTTAAAGAGCTCAAAGAATGGGGAGAAAAGGTTGTAATACCAAAAGCAAAAGAAGCTTACTCAGGTGGCAGTGATCCATGTCCTGGAAGCTGGTGTGGATTCTGTAAATTTAAAGCTAAATGTAAAAAACGATCAGAGTTTTTGCAAAGTCAGATAAAAAAATATAAAGACTATGAGCTTAGTTTAGATGATATATCTAATATTCTAAACATTTCAAAAGATATTCAAGGTTGGTTATCAGACATAGAAGCTAATGCACTTGATGAAGCTTTAAAAGGAACAACTATTCCTGGATATAAACTTGTTGAAGGAAGAAGTAATAGGAAAATTGCTGATGAAGAAGGTTTAATTAATGTCTTACTATTAGAGGACTATAAGGAAGAACAAATATACAAACCAAAAGCAATAGAAACTATTACAAATTTAGAAAAACTAGTTGGTAAAAAACACTTTACAGAAATTAGCAAGGGTTTTGTAGTAAAGCCTGAAGGTAAACCTACTCTTGCCCCTGAAAGTGATAAGAGGCCAGCGATAAATACAATAGAAAATGAATTTGATTTTAATTAAAAAGGAGATTTAAAAATTATGAAAACAGTATTAAAAAGTGAAACAAAGGTTATTATAGCAAATGCAAGATTAAGTTATGCTCATATCTTTGAGCCAAAAGCTTTTGAAGGACAAGAGCCAAAATATAGTGTAAGTCTTATTATTCCAAAAGAGGATAAAGAAACCATTAGTATTATAAAAACAGCTATTCAAAATGCCGTAGAAACAGGAAAAGAAAAGTACTGGAGTGGTAAAACACCAAAAAATCTTAAAATGCCTTTGCGAGATGGTGATGAAGAAAGAGATGATGAAGCTTATCAAAATGCTTACTTTATCGGGGCTAACTCAACTACTGCTCCTCAAATAGTAGGAATGGAAAAAGACAAAGCAACAGGAAAAGCAATATCATTAGGAGAAGAAGATGTATATAGTGGATGTTATGCAAATGTTGTAGTTAATTTCTATCCCTATAACAACGTATCAAAAGGCATTGCAGCAGGTCTTGGGAATATTCAAAAATGTGCTGATGGTGAACCTTTAAGTGCGGCATTCTCTAAAGCAGAAGATGACTTTGATTTTGAAGAAATTGACTCAGAAGATGACTTCTTACTATAGTTATGAATCCATTAAGTATAGATATTGAAACTTATTCAGATGTAGATATAAAACTAGGAACTTACAAATACGTAAGTTCCCCTAGTTTTAGAATTTTACTTTTTGCTTACTCTATTGATGATGAAGAAGTGAATGTTATTGACCTAGAACATGGCGAAAAAATACCTCAAAACGTGTTAGACATGTTATTAGATAGCTCAATTGTAAAAAGTGCATATAATGCTCATTTTGAACGATTGTGTCTAAATAAATACTTAGGCATAGAAACTCAAAATTGGGAATGTACTATGATTAAAGCTTGGAGTTGTGGTTTAAATGGTGGGCTTGCTAGTGTCGGAAGTGCTATAGGTTTATCAGAAGATGAAGCAAAAATGAAAGAGGGAAAAGCACTAATCAAAAAATTCTGTTCACCTAATACAAGAAAAGTAAATGTTACTGGAGACGATGAAAAAGATTGGGAGCTTTTCAAAGACTATTGTAAGCGAGATGTTGAAGTAGAAATAAAGATACGAAAGAAACTAGAAAAGTTTCCTACTACTGAAACTGAAAAACAACTTTATAACCTAGATCAAAAAATTAATGATATCGGAATAAGGCTTGATATAGAAATGATACAAAATGCCATTAAAATTGATGAAGAATGCACAAAAAAAGCTACAGAAGATTATATAAGTATAACAAAAATGTCAAATCCTAACTCATTAAAGGATATAAAATCTTTTATAAAAAATGTATCTGGTATTGAAGTAAACTCTATAACAAAAGGAAATATTGAGGAACTAAAAGAACAGTTTAAAGAATATCCTGAGATAGTAAAGGTGTTAAATATCCGCTCTTTGCTCTCAAAAACGAGTACAGCTAAATATCAAATGATGAGAGATGTAATACTACCAGATGAAAGGTCAAGAGGAAATATACAGTTTTTTGGGGCAAATAGGACAGGTCGTTGGGCAGGAAGACTCATACAAGTCCATAACCTCCCAAGAAATTATATAAAAGACATAGAAAATGCAAAAGACTTAATAAAATACGGAGATTATGACCTTTTAAAAATGTTTTATGATGATGTTCCGGACACGCTCTCACAGTGTTTAAGGACGGCTATAATCCCAGAAGAAGGTAAGAAGTTCATTGTTTCTGACTTCTCTGCAATTGAAGCAAGAGTTATAGCGTGGTTTGCAGATGAAAATTGGGTTTTAGATGTATTTAAAACAACAGGAAAGATATATGAAGCTGCAGCAAGTAGAATGTTTCATGTACCTGTTGAAGACATAAAAAAAGGCTCTGATATGAGACAAAGAGGTAAGGTTGCAACTCTTGCATTAGGATATCAAGGTGGCGTTGGTGCCTTAATCTCAATGGGGGCTTTAAAAATGGGGATACCAGAAGATGAATTACAAGGGCTTGTAGATGCTTGGAGGAAAGCAAATAGTAATATTGTAAAGTTCTGGTATGAAACTGATAAAGCGGTTAAGAAAGCTATTCAAGATAAGGCAATTGTAAGATTTGCTAATAATAAATTAAAAGCTTTTGTAAAATCGGGAATACTTTTTATTCAACTTCCTAGTGGAAGGTGTTTAGCTTATGCAAGACCTAGAATAGAAGAGAGTAAAAAGTTTGAAGGTTCTACTACTATTCTTTTTTCTGAAAGAAACTCTGCAGGTACTGACTGGATAGATAGAGAAACTTACGGAGGAACATTAGTAGAAAATATTGTACAAGCTACAGCAAGAGATATACTAGGTGAATCTATGATGGCGTTAGATAAACTTGGTTATAGATTAGTAATGCATGTGCATGATGAAGTTATCATTGAAATAGACAAAAATAAGAATGACCTAAAAAAAGTAACAGATATTATGGGTCAAGAAATAAATTGGGCTAAGGGACTACCCCTTAGAGCTGATGGATACGAATGTGATTTTTATATGAAAGACTAAGGGGGGGTGACTGTGAAAGTACAGAATGACGTTTTACTTAATATAGCTATAGGGCAAAGTAGGAACTCAACACATTGGAAAAATACTGAAATTCTATGGAGTGAATTTTTAGATAAGCTACAAAAACCAGTTATCACAAAAGAGACTGCTTTAGAGTTCAAGTCAATGAAAAAAGATGAACGTGATAAGATAAAAGATGTTGGAGGCTTTGTTGGGGGATCTCTAAAAAATGGAAGACGTAAAAAAGAAAACCTACTCACAAGATCTCTTATAACACTTGACTTAGATAGCGTAAACTGTAGCGTAAATGAATTGTGGGACACTATAACTATGTTTTACGATTGTGAGCTTTGTATATATTCAACCCATAGCCACACGGCAGAAAAGCCAAGAATAAGGCTTATAATTCCAACAGATAAAACAATGAGTGTTGATGAGTATGGTGCAGTTTCAAGAAAGGTAGCAGATGATATCGGGATAGATATGTTTGATGATACTACCTATGAAGCGGAAAGACTTATGTATTGGGCAAGCTGTCCTAGTGATGTTGAGTTTGTATTTATGTATCAACAAGGTTCTTTATTATCTATAGAAGATATAAAAGAATCATACCTTGATTGGGCTGATACCTCTATGTGGCCGCACTCAAGCAGACAAAACAAAATAATTGATAGACTGTTAAAAAAGCAAGAAGATCCACTAGAAAAAAAGGGTTTAGTTGGTACCTTTTGTAGGAAGTATGCTATATCGGATGTAATTGAAAAGTATCTAAATGAAAAGTATATACCTTCTAAAATAGCTGATAGATATACTTATGTTAAAGGTAGTACTTCAAACGGGCTTGTTGTATATGATGATAAGTTTGCATACTCACATCATGGAACAGATCCCGCTAGTGGAATGTTATGTAATGCTTTTGATTTGGTTAGGGTTCATCTGTTTTCAAATTTAGATGCAGACTTAAAAGAAAATACACCAAGTACAAAGTATCCAAGTTATGTTAAAATGCTTGAATTTGTAAGCGAAGACAAAGAAATCAAAAGACAGTTATATTTAGATAAGCAAAAAGAAATTGAAGATGATTTTGAGTTTGCTCCTAAAGAAGAGAATAGTGAAGAGAATAGTGATGAAGATTGGGTTTTAAGGCTTGAATATGATAAAAAAGGAAATCTAGAAAATACAATACAAAACGCAATTATTATTCTCGAGAACGACCCAAAAGTAAAAGGAAAATTAGTTTATGACGTATTTTCAAATAGAGCTACTGTCGGAGATGACGTTCCGTGGACTGACTTAAAATCTCATGATTGGTCTGATATGGATGACTCAGGAGTTAGACTATTTTTAGAAAAACACTATGGACTTACAACCGCATACAAAATAGAAGATGCAAAAAATCTAGTCTTTGATAGAAACAAGTATCACCCTGTTAGAGACTATTTGAAAAGTTTAAAATGGGACGGTGAAAAAAGGGTTGAAACTCTTTTCATTGACTATCTAGGTGCTGAAGATAGTATCTACACAAGAGAGGTTGCAAGAATTCATTTAGTTGCTGCAGTTGCAAGAATTTTTGTTCCCGGAATAAAATATGATAATATGCCGACTCTTACAGGACCGCAAGGAATGGGAAAAAGTACTTTTATTGACAAACTTTCAAAAGGTTGGTTTTCAGATAACTTAGCTACTATGAAAGGAAAAGAAGCAGCAGAACTCATTCAAGGTGTATGGCATATTGAAATAGGAGAATTAAATGCTACTAGAAAAAGTGATATAGACCTAGTAAAAGCTTTTTTAAGTAGACAGTATGATATTTATAGAGTTGCATATGCTAAAAACACATCAAGGTTCCCTAGGCAATGTGTTTTTTGGGGGACTACAAATGATAGTCAATTTTTACGAGATCCTACTGGAGATAGAAGAACTTATCCTATTGATTGTTATGTAAATGAGCCTAAAAAAGACATCTGGACAGATTTGACAGATAATGAAGTAGACCAAATATGGGCTGAAAGCTATATGAAATTTACTTCAGGAGAAAGTATATACTTAACTGGTGAAGCTTATGAAATATCAGAGCAAAAGCAACTAGAGCATAAAGAAGATACACCGCTTCATGGTTTAATAATGGGCTATCTAGATGCAATGTATCCATCTAATTGGGAGGAGTTGTCAGTTAGAGAAAGAGTAGATTTTATAGCTAATAGAGATATTGAAGAATTTAACGAAATTAAACTTACTTATAAAAAAGACCGCGTCTGCATACTTGAGGTATGGTGTGAGCTTTTAGGAAAGAAAGCCGCCGACCTAAAGCCAATTAATAGCCGTGAGATTAATGACATATTAAGAAGTCTCCCTGATTGGGAAGTACAAAAAAGTCCAATGCGTTTTGGAAGAAACTACAGTAATCAGAGAGGATATAGACGAAAAAACTTAATGTACTAAATATCAAAATTATGACACGACTATGTAAACAAAGATGTAAACAAAGAAAAATTTTGTTTACATTTAAATGTAAACAATGTAAACAAAATAAACTTTGTTTGTTTACGCTTTAAATGTTGAAATACCAACAAAAACTTAAAAATGTAAACAATGTAAACAAAATATATAAGAGTATAAAATAATAATATAATATACGTATATACGTATATATAGCATTTATATACAATATATTCTAAAAGTTAAAAATTTTGTTTACATTGTATACGCGGAAAAAAAAGGAGAAATGAATGTCAGAAAAAATGATTGAGAAAAGATTAGTAGAAGAAGTTAAAAGACTAGATGGTTTAATATATAAATTTAATAGTCAAGCTAACAATGGAGTACCAGATAGGCTTATAGTATTTCCTAATAATTTAATTATTTTTGTAGAGCTAAAAAAACCCAAGGGTGGAATTACTTCAAAAGTTCAAGAGTATCAACTTGAGAAGTTGAAAGAAAAAGGCTGTATTACTTTTATAATTTCTAATATTACAGAAGTGTTGAATTTTAAAAAATATGTAGAGGATATATTAAATGTTTAAATTACATAATTATCAAGAATACGCAAAAGACTTTATTCTAGAGAATAAAAAATGTGGATTGTTTCTCGATATGGGGCTAGGAAAAACAGTTACAAGTCTTACAGCAATTGATATTTTAATGAATGATTATCTTGATATAGGTAAAGTCTTAGTAATAGCACCAAAGAATGTAGCTGAAAATACTTGGACAGATGAAGTTCAAAAATGGGATCACTTAAGAACTTTAAAAGTTTCTTGTGTATCCGGAACAGTAACACAACGACGTAAGGCTTTAGCTGTAGAAGCTGATATTTATACTATATCAAGAGATAATGTTGTATGGCTTGTAGATGAATTAAAAAAGGATTGGAAGTTTGATACATTGATTATTGATGAGCTTTCAAGTTTTAAAAATCCATCATCTAAAAGATTTAAAAAGCTAAAAACAGTAACACCATTTTTTGATAGGGTCATAGGGCTTACTGGAACGCCCGCACCTAATAGTTATATGGATCTATGGAGTCAGATTTATCTACTTGATAGAGGAGAGAGACTTGGAAAGAATATAACAGCTTTTAGGAGACAGTTTTTTAATGCATATAGTAGAGGAATGTATGTTGAGTATGAACTTAAAGAGGGAGCCAAAGAAAAAATAGATGATTTAATTTCAGATATATGTGTGAGTATGAAGTCTAAAGACTACTTAAAAGACTTAAAAGAGCCTATTATCATAGATTACAAAGTTAAACTTGATAATAAGGAATTTAAGTTATATCGAGATATGGCAAAAGAAGCGGTTGCAGAAGTTACTGAAAATGATAAGGTAGTGGCACTTAGTGCAGCGGTTGTTACAAATAAACTTTTACAAATGGCAAATGGTACAGTTTATGGAGAAGACAAAAAGCCTTTTAAAATTCACGAAAGAAAAATAGAGGCTTTAGATGATATTTTGGAACAAGCACAAAATGAAAATATATTAGTATTTTATAATTTTCAATCTGATTTAGAGAATATACTTTCAAGGTTTCCGGAGGCTAAAAAGTTTGAAGGCGGAGAAGATATAAGAAATTGGAATAGCAGAAAAATAAAAATGCTTTTACTTCATCCTGCAAGTGCGGGTCATGGGCTAAACTTACAACAGGGTGGAAGTATAATTGTATGGTATGGATTGACTTGGAGTTTAGAGCTTTATTTACAAGCAAATGCAAGGCTTGTAAGACAAGGGCAAAAAGAAGTAGTAAGGATCTATAGATTAGTAACTGAATACACTGTAGATGAAAGAGTTATAGAAACCTTAAACGGAAAAAAATATAAGCAGGATGAACTTTTAGAAAAGCTTAAAGCAGATTTACTGTAGGAGGATTAAATAATGATAAACTTTGCAAGAAGTATGCAAGCACAATTAATAGAAGAAATGGTCCCGAAAAGAGTAGAAGATTTTACTAATAACGAGCTTTTAGAATTAAAACAAAATATTATAAAACTTAATGCTGATATTTTAAAAGAACTTAGAAAAAGAAATATTTTTGTAAATAATAATTTAAGTTCAGCTAAAAATGAATTTATTGATAAAGCAAATGAAGAGTTGCAAAGAAGAAAACCTAAAAGAAACGAAAATACAGATGACCCAGATTATGAGCCTATCACTATCCCACAGGTATTAAGATATAATGGATTTTGTGAGGGTGTAGTGTATATTTGTAATTTATTAAACGATATAGAAAAAGAACAAAAAGTATTTTGGGAATCGGAAGAGGAGGAGTAAGAATAATGAATAAAACAATAGCGATTGACTTTGGAGCTTTAGCGGATAGTTTAAAAACACAATTAACATTACAAAATTTTAGTTGTGAAGAAACAACTTTAAAAAAATTTGAAAAATTAAGAGATAGTATAAATATGTTATATATACATTCATACTTAACAGATAGTGAAAAAGATAAGAAATTTAGAAAATTATTTGATAACTTAAAAAAGGCGGTAAAATTGGATGAATAATTTAAAATTTAGAGCTTGGGATAAAACGAAAGAAATATTTACTAATTATCAAATAGTTGATGATATGCTATATTTCATGGATAAATTCACAGGAGTTTGGAAAAGAGATGATAATCAAGACAGATTTGTTCTTATGCAATCAACAGGCTTTAAGGATAAAAACGGAAAAGAAATTTTCGAGGGAGATATTGTAAATTGTGGCTATTTGTTTAACGGAAGTCCTTTTGATGAATTAGATGAATACGAAGAAGAAAAAGGAGTTGTAAAGTTTTTAAATTGTGGATTTAATATAAAATTTAAAAATGATACTAATTTGTTTATAGACATTATGGAAAGTTGCGAAGATATAGAAATCATAGGCAATATATACGAGAATCGAAGAATAAAAAATAGAAAGAGGTAAAGTATGAACGAAGAAAAAAATATAATGAAATATGTAATTTTATTTTTTGATAATAGTAATAGTGTATCAGTTCATGTTTATATGAGTTTAGAAACTTTGAATAAAATAAAAAAAGGGGAGTATAAATATCCGTTTATTCAATATACAGACGGCAAATACACTTTCTTGGAAAAGCTCGATAACATTTTTACTATAAAAATTTTAGATGAGCACACAAAAACTTTTAATGAACTTGAAAAGGAAATGTATAGATGTATGCAATTAAAAAAAGCGTATCAGTTTTACATTTTAGTTGATGAACAAAATGGATTTTAGGAGGTGAAAACAATAATGCGAAATATAATTTATATTTTTATAGGCAGTTTATTAAGTAATTTATTAAGTTTTTGGATTGTTGTATTAATCATAAGCAAAAAGAAATTTAGATTATCAGTAAAGGAGATAACAAAGATATAGTAAATATCAAATATGATTTTGACAGAGAGAAAACACATATACAATTTTTAGGAAAGATAAGAGGTAAACAAAATGAAAACTTATAGAGTTTTATTTCCAAAAGTAAAAATGAAATACGGCAAAGAAGAAACAGTTGTAACAGAACTCAAAGAGAGCGATTTAGATAAGTTTATAAATCTAGCAAAATTAGAAGCTGTTATTTTAACAAAAGATACATCAAAAATTGCTATAGAATCTTTACTTGACGCTTTAGACGAAGCTACAGTTTTGATTTTACAGGAGGAATAAATGAAGAATCCATTTTTAGAAGATTTTAAAAATCAATTAAAGAACTACAAAAATATTGAAAATTCAATTATTAAAATACAGGATGAAATTGAATTTTTAAAAAGCATACTAGATCCAAAAGGTTTTTCAAGTGAAAGTTTTAATAGTGGGGGTAGTGATTACAATACCACAGAAGATAAAATGTTTAACTACTTAGCAAAATCAGTTGCTTTAGAAAAACAACTTAAAATTAATAAGTTTACCTATTCAACTATTACTAGGGCTTTTGAGATTTTAGAAAAAAATGAAAAGATAGCTATTGAAGAGTTCTATTTTAAAAATACAAATATAGTTAAACTTAGTGATATGTTGCATTACGAAGAAAGGCAAGTTTATAGAATTATTAATACAGCTATTTATAAAATGCTATGTTTTCAATATGGTAAAATAGATTGTTAAGTAAAACTATGAAATGTCAAAAAGATGTCAGTAAAAACACTAAAAAACGTGTTATAATGATATTGTAAAAGATTAGGTAAAGCACATTGAGCATCTTCCTTAAAATAAATATTTTATAACAAGCCAAAAACGGATATATTATTATCCGTTTTTGTGCTATAATATGTTTTAATGGAGGGTAGATATTATGAATTTAGAATTAAAAAATGAGATTTTAAAATTTGATAAAATTGGTGTATCAGGTAAAGAAATCAATGAGCATATTAGTTTTTATTATGATAATGCAACTGAGTGCATGAAGTTGTATCAAAAGAATAAATCTGAGGCACTAAAAATATTTAAAATCATAAATAAAAATTTAAAAAAAGAGTATGATTATTATTCAAAGTCAAGTTTTGATATATTTTTATATTGTCCTGATGAAGCTAAACAGTATGTTTACTATATACAAGAAATAAGAGCAAAATGCATTAGAACAAATTCATATGAAACTTTATTTAGTAACTTATATGATATAGTAGATTATAAAAAATATTATATAAAAAATAATTTTGAAGATAATCAATTATATGGATCAATTTGGATAAATGTTATAAATGATGAAATTGAAATATCTAATAACGAAGAAAAAATCACGGTATTAAAGATTTTAAAACAATTTTATTTAAAACCAAGTAAAGGAAAGGCAAAAGACATAGAAAAAATTTCAAAATACATAAGAAAACATAAATTAGAAGAGTTTATAATTAGACCGTTTTTTGAAAGATTTTTAGACATCTAATAGGGTGTCTTTTTTAGTGCAAGAAAGGAGCTGATGATAGATGAAATTAACTATTAAACAAAAGCGATTTGCTGATGAGTATATCATCAGTGGTAATGCTACGGAGAGCTATTTAAAAGCAGGATACGCTAATCAAAAAAGAAGTAGTGCTGAAGCCAATGCAAGAAAATTACTCGGAAATAGCTCGTTAAAATCTTATATGAACGAACGAATAAAAGAATTAGATGATAAGGCAATAGCTAAGCAAGAGGAAGTGCTTAAGTATCTAACTTCAGTAATGCGAGGAGAGCATGAAGAAGAAGTCTTATACGGTATGGGTGAAGGTATGCAGGGAAAAACCCATATAGAAGTAAGCGCAAAAGATAGAATAAAGGCTGCAGAACTACTTGGCAAAAGATATAGGCTATTTACTGATAAAGTAGAGTTGGATGCTGATGTAGACATGGAGTTAAATGTAAAGGTAGATTATGGAGATTAGAGTACAAGCTAACCCCGTTTTTAAAGAAGTCAACCTCTCCACTAAAAGGTACATTGTTATGAAAGGTTCTGCGGGTTCGGGGAAGTCTGTAGACACAGCACAAAACTATATCTTAAGACTTTTAAAAGATAAAGGTAGAAATTTAGTATGCATTAGAAAATCAGATATAACTAACAGAGACAGTACTTATGCAGAGCTTTCTGGTGCGATATATCGAATGTTTGGAGACAAGGCGGATAAATACTTCAAATTCATACAAAGCCCTTTAAAAATTGAATGTAGGGCCAATGGCAACCAAATTATTTTCAGAGGGATGAATGATGATAGGCAAAGAGAAAAACTAAAATCCATAACTTTTAAAAAAGGCAAGCTAACGGATGTATGGATTGAAGAAGCGACAGAGCTTACTCAAGCAGATTTTGAAATTATAGATGACCGTTTAAGAGGTCAACTTCCAGAAGGACAATTCTACCAAATTAGGCTAACATTTAATCCGGTATCAAAATCACATTGGATTAAAAAGACTTTTTTTGACATTGTGGATAAGAATGTACTTACACACCACTCAACATATCTACAGAATAGATTCATAGATGACGCATACAAAGAACGTATGCTAAGACGTAAGGAAGTGGATCCTGACGGATATAGGATTTATGGACTTGGCGACTGGGGAGAAATAGGAGGTTTAATTCTTAATAACTGGATTGTTAGTGATACTTCTCATGACTTTAATGATTATGATGATATAGCATTGGGGCAAGACTTTGGTTTTAACCACGCTAATGCAATATTATTACTTGGATTTAAAGATGATGATATTTACATCTTGAAAGAAATATATTCATACAACAAAGATACTTCAGAGATTATAGAGTATGCAGAAGGCAAAATTCCAAAAGGTATAGAAATGTTTTGTGATTCTGCAGAACCCGATAGAATAAAGATGTGGAAGAAAGCAGGATATAGAGCAAGAAAAGTTAAAAAAGAAAAAACTACAACTAAAAAATATCAAGCAACACAAATAGACTGGTTGAAGCAAAGAAAGATTTTTATACATCCTTCTTGTGTAAATACTATAAAAGAAATAAGTCAATGGAAGTGGAAGAAAGACGAAGCGACAGGCGAATATATAGACGAGCCAGTTGCTTTTTTTGACGACGCAATGGCCGCACTTAGATATGGTGTTGAAAGATGGAGAAAAGGAAAAGGTAACGGAATGAGGTTTTTACAATAATGGGCGTTATGGATTTTATGAAGAAAGGAATAGGCTATATGAAATTAGCATTTGAAAAAAGCACGATTGACGAGGAGAGAATAGAGAAGCTAATTGTTGAGCATAGACACTCAAAAACTGTAGAGTGGATGAGTATTGGAGATAATTACTATTCTGTAGATAATGACATTTTAACTAAATCAGATAATAAAAAGACATATCAAGCTAATTCGAAGTTAGCACATGCTAACTATAAAAGTATGGTAGATGAAAAAATTGGATACTTATTTTCTAAAGACTCAAGTATTCACGCCGAAACAGATGAAACTACAAATTTAATTGTAGATAAGCTAGGTGATAATTTTAACTATGATTTAGAGTCGTTAGGATTTGAGGCGAGTAATAAAGGAATAGCTTGGTTACACCCTTATATAAATGAAAAAGGAGAATTTAAGTTATTTGTAGCAAATAGTGAACAGATAATACCGGGGTGGACTGATAGTACTCATACAGAGCTTGAATATGTTATACGATATTATGTTGTGAGGGTTTATAGATTTGGGAGATATGAAACTGTAACAAATGTTGAGCTTTGGACAACTAATGATGTTACTTATTACAGACTTGAAAATGGAAAATTAATTAATCCGGCTAAAACCGGACATTTCAAACTAAATGGTATTGATACAGGTTGGGGATTAGTTCCGTGGATAGCTTTTAAAAACAACAGAAAAGAACTTCCTGATATTAAGTTTGTCAAAAGTTTAATTGATAATTATGACCTATCAAGGTCAGAAGTAGCAAACTATATACAAGAAGTTAAAAACTTAATTTTTGTATTGAAAGGATATAGTGGAGATAGTTTAGATGATTTTCTAGAGTACATCTATCAAAAAAGAGCCGTTGTTTTAGATGCAGATGATGAGAGTGATGTAACTACACTTAATCCGCAGATGGATATAAATGCAGCAAAAGAACACTATGAGCAAGTAAAAAAAGATATATTAGAAGGTGGACAAGCAGTAGATAAAAATCTAGATAGATTCGGTGCTGCACCTTCAGGAGTTGCTCTTATGTTTTTGTTTTCAAGCTTAGAACTAAAGGCAAATCAACTTGAGAGTGAGTTTTCAAGAGGCTTTAATAATATAGTAAATTTCATATATCTATTCTTAGAAAAGACAAATAGTGCGATTAAAAGAGAGAAAGTAGAGATTGTATTTAATCGAGATATGATAATAAATGAGACGGATATAATAAATAACTGTAATTCCTCACGAGGACTAGTAAGTACTGATACAATATTAGCTAATCATCCGTGGGTTAGAGACATTCAAGATGAAAAAGAAAAACTCGCTAAAGAGACTTTTGATACAGTTGGGATGATTGATACTAATGAAGAATAATTTGTATTGGGAAAAAAGACTTGCTAATGATTTATGGAATACTTATAACAACACTTCAAAATACCAAAAAGAGCTTATTGAGATATATAAAAAAGCAACGGATGAGATACTTGAAGAGTTATATAGAATAGCTTCAAAATATGAAGAGAACGGAGTTATAAGTCGTTCTGAGTTCTATAAAGCTGAACATTTAAAGCGAATGGAAAAGGGCTTTAATGATGTTTTAAAAGGACTTGGAGAAAAGATTGAAAATAAAGGAAGCAAGATAATATTAAATGCAGGAGAAGATGTTGTAAGAAAGACAGGAAAGAGTTTAGGAATTGATATAAACTACAATGAGGATCTAGCTAAAAAGTTAATGCAAACAGACTGGAAAGGGTCAAACTTTTCTAAAAGAATATGGAGAAACTCTAAAAAGTTAGAAAAAGAATTGAATACTCAGGTTAAAAAAGGCATTTTAACGGGAAAACCTACTGCCCAAATAGCAATGGAACTTAATAAGAGTATGGGGGCTGGTCTTTCTAATTCTGCAAGACTTATAAGAACAGAGACTATGCACCACATGAACGATATCAACTTAGCCCATATGAAAGAAGCTGGAGTAACTCAAGTAAAAGAAATAGTTACTCTTGATGAAAGAACGTCAAGCACTTGCAAAGTTCATAACAATAAAATTCATGACATAGATAAAGCCCCAATACTTCCACGACATCCTAATTGTAGATGTGTTTTAGTACCGTATGTGGAATCCTTAAATGATATTGGTGCAGAGCTTAAAGGTAAAAGTTATACTGAGGTTATAGAATTTGGTAAAAAGGTTAATGAGGAGTATCATGTTAGTGATTATATAGGAGATAAGGAAAAATTAAAAGAGATATTTTCTAATTTTAGAGAGTTTGGGGGAACTGTACCCGATAGATTCTATAATTTAGGTGATGTTTGGGATAGAGATATGGCTAAAATTGTAAAAAATCAATTGAATAATACTTTCTCTTATTATCCTTCAGCATGGAGTAAGATTCCTGAGAACTCTGGAAGACAGTTATATGTTAGACGTTCAGGTAGGGGGTATTTCTCTACAGGAGCTTTTCATCCTAATAGAATGTGGGATTATAGTTTAGAAAATTATAAAGATGGGTATTTAACAATTGTAACTGATGGGACTAGAAATACAACGCCATTTCATGAAATAGGACATATGGTTGAGTGGTATAATCCAGAGGTTCTGAGAATAGAAAAAGAGTTTTTAAAAGCTAGAACTGTAGGGGAAGAACTTACAAAACTAAATGATTTATTTCCTAATTTTGGGTATAGAGATAATGAAGTAACATTAAAAGATAACTTTATCTCACCTTATATAGGGAAAGACTATCCTGAAGCTACTGAAGTTTTAAGTATGGGGCTGGAAGGATTATTTGTTCCAGAAGAGGGATTTGTAAAAAAAATCGAGGACGGGAATCCCCTATATGCTAAAATCTCTGAGGATGAGGACTTTTTAAACTTAATAATAGGATTAATATTGAAAGGGTGATTTTATGAACAAGCATTTAAAAATTTTAAAAGAAACTGAAGAAGAATACAAATCTGTTTTTGGTGCTAATTCATTAGATAGAGTAATGCTTTATGAACCTTTTCCAAGTGAAAAAGAGGCTTTTGATGTTGTTAGCACTTTAAAAAGAGCGATAGAAACAGCTCAGCCTTTAAAACAAATAGATGAAGAAATATGGAATAAACTAGTATTCTAAAAATTAAATAACTAAACTACAAAGACACTGTAACAGGTGTCTTTTTTAGTACGTTTTTTTAGTAAATACCGTACTTAATACACAGTTAGTAAGCTATTTTTGAAAATAACGTACTAACATAACCTTATGACAAGACCTGAGTAAGTCTTTAAACTGCTTTTTTATTATGTAAAAATTCAGTTAGCTTACGACTGTATAATGATAAGCACTCACGAGAAGCAACCTCGTAAAAAGCGTAGAGAGAAAGGGAAAAATGAATAGAACATTTTTAAAAGGTTTAGGATTAGAACAAGAAGCCATTGACTCAATAATGGCAGAATATGGCAGAAATATTGAGAGTCTAAATACTCAAATAGCAGACCTTACAGAAGAAAATAAGACAGCTTCAGAGAAGCTAAAAAGTTTTGATGGTGTTGATGTTGATGAGTTAAAAAACAGAATACAAACTGTTACAAATGACTATGAAGGTAGAATTAAAAATATGACTCTAGATAGTGCAATAGAAAAAGCACTAAGTAAAGCTAATGCTAAACATTCAAGTCTTTTATCTGCAAAGTTTGATAAAAGCAAATTAACAATTGAGAAGGATGGAACGATTAAAGGATTAGATGAACAGCTTGCAAGCATTAAAGAAAATTATAATGATCTATTTGTTCCGGAAGCTCAAGGACAAGATCCGGCTAACCCAGACGGAGGAAATTCAAATAGTTTCGATTTTGGGTTTACAGGTGTTAGAGGAACACAAGAATAAAAAAATGAAAAGGAGAATTAAATTATGGCAGCAGTAAATTATGCAGAACAATACGGAAAGGCTTTAGCTCAAGCTTTCCCAAACGTACTACACTTTGGAGCTTTATATAATACACCAAACAACTCAACTTATAAAGTTGTGGATGCAAAAACTATTAAAATTCCAGTAATTACTACAAAAGGTAGAAAAGCAGGAGACAGAGATACAATTTCAGGATTTAAAAGAAATCACGATAATGACTGGGAAGTAAAAACACTTACTAATCATAGAGAATGGGAAACAATGATACATCCTCAAGACGTTAATCAATCTAATACTATTATGTCTATTCAAAATGCTACAAAAGTGTTTAATGAAGAACAAAAATTTCCTGAAATGGACTGTTATGCGGTTTCTAAAATTCATGAATTAAAATTAGCGTTAGAAAGCAATTCTGATGATAAAACTGCTTTAACTGTAGATAATGTATTAGAAGTTGTCGACAAGTTTATGGAACAAATGGATGAAGCGAACGTTCCAGCAACAGGAAGAATCTTGTATGTTACACCGACGGTTAAAAAACTAATCAAAAACGCTAAATCTATTATGAGAACTGTAGAATTAAATGGTAATACAGGAGTTATTAGCAGAGAGGTGTCAAGAATTGATGAATTAACTATAGAGTCTGTTCCATCAGCTTTAATGAAAACAGCTTATAACTTTGATGAAGGAGCTAAACCGGGAGTAACAGCAAAACAAATTAATATGTTTATGATTCATCCTTATGCGGTTTTAACTCCAGTTTCTTATGCTTTTGCTCAATTAGAAGAACCATCAGCACACTCAAAAGGTAAATACTTGTACTTTGAAGAATCTTTTGAAGATGTATTCATCTTAAACAAGAGAAGCAAAGCTATAGCTTTTAACGTACAAGCTTAATTAGGAGGTAATTTATGAGTAAAATTTTACTGGTAAAAGGTAATACTGAGACTTATGTTGATGAGTTATTGGTAGAAGAAATGAAAGAAAAAGGCTTTGAAGTTTTTGAAAACAAACCTGTAAAGCCACCTAAAGAACCTAAAGAACCTAAAGAACCTAAAGAAAAAGATAAATAGGAGATAGAAATGCTTGATAAAGACAAAGTAATTGAGGAAATGAAAAAAAGACCAGGAATGGAGTTAGCAGATTTAGAAAGTCTTTATCAAGACTCCATTTCTGATATAGTAGACTTTACACACAGAACTGAAAAAGAGTTAAACAAATTAAATATTGAGTCTATAGTTAAAGACTTAATGGCTTTTAGATTTAATACTCTAGGGGTTGAGGGTCTAACAAATGAAAGTAATTCAGGGGTATCTACAGGATATTGTATAGATATTCCTGAAAGAATTAAAAGAAAGCTCAGAAGCTATAGGAGACTTAACTATGAGCGTGAACAGTAGAATGGTATCAACTAAAGTCTTTGAACTTAAAGAAATAGAATCCCCTTCAGGTGCTAAAAAATCGAGCTGGATTGAACGAAAAGATAAAATTAATGTAAGTATATACCAAGCTAGTCAATTTGTTAGTAAAGAGAACTATAGGCATACAGAGACTACTCATAATGCGGTTACTTATGCTAAATTTTTAAAAGCAAATAAATTTAGACTTGTACAAGACAATAAAAAGTATGAAGTACTAGATGTAGATAACTCTCATAGATTAGCTCAACTTTCATTAAAGGAAGTGGAATTATGGTAGATATAAAAATTAATACAACAGACGTAAAAAATGGCTTTGATAAAGCTAGTGCTGAACTTGAAGATATTCTGTTTGGAAAAGTTCAAATAGCAGGAGAATATTTAAAAGGAAAGACAGTTGAAGAGGCACCCTCTGATACAGGAAGGCTAAGAGCTTCTATCTTTAGTCGGGCTTCAAGAAAAAAAGGAGAGCTAAAAGCTGTTGTTGGTAGTAATTTAGAGTACGCCCCCTATGTACATCAGGGAACAGGGATTTATGCTAAAGGAGGAAATGGAAGAAAATCCTCTTGGAAAGTATCAACAATCTATAAAGGGAAAAAAGTCTTTTTTGTAACTAAGGGACAAAAACCTAATCCGTTCTTATTTAGAGCTAAAGAAAAAGGATTAGGCGATATAAAAAGATTATTGGGGGTGGATTAATATGTTAAGTCATGTAATTAAAAAGCTCCTCGACAAAGCCACAGGATTAAAATTTAGCCCTGTTATAGGTATGAGTGAACAAGAGCCTATCTGCAGTTATAATCTATCAGAAAACACATACGAGAAGCTTAATGAAGCTGCTTTAGAAGTTCGTATATATGGTAGTGATTATGATGAGATAGAGACTTTAAGAGAAAAAGTAAAAGAAAATATATGTAGTAAAGAAACTGAGTCAAACATAGTAATAGATAACTACTCTTTAAGAATAAAACCTAGTGGGGGCGGAATTTTAAGAGATGATAATTATTTTGATAGTACTCAGTTTTTTAGTGTTAAATTTTATAAGAAGGAGAAAAAATAATGAAAGATGAAATCATATTCGGAGCAGGTGAAGTATATGTTACAGAGTTTACTGGAAACGCAGTTCCTACACATACAGAAATTGAAAAAGCAGAAAATAATGTAGGTCATTGCCAAGGTGGATTTACAGTAGAATACAAGCCTGAAACTTATGATGTAAAAAATCAATATGGCAAATTAGTTAGAAGATTTTTAAAAAGTGAAGATATATCTGCTAAAACTGGTGTATTATCTTGGGACTTAAAGAGATTAGCACAACTTTCTGCAGCAAAATTTACAGAAGATACAGTGAAGAAAATTAAAAAACTTACTTTTGGTGGAAGCAACAAATCATACAAAACGGTATTATTAAGATTTGTACATGAAAAAGAAGATGGCAAGAAACTTAGATTTACAATGATAGGTCAAGCTGGTAATGGTTTTAGCATTGAGTTTGCTGATAAAGAGCTTGTTATTGATGCTGAAATTTCAGCAATAGAAAAAGTTAAGGACTTTTTAGCCGAAATAGAAGAAGAGGTGGCATAGAATGAATAAAGTAATAGACCTAAACGAGTTAATGAACCGTAGAATAAGCATAAAACTCGGAGAAAAAGTTTTAAATATTAAAGATATAAATATATTACAATTTGAAAAAATGCTTAAGATTGAAGAAGGCGGAAGTCTATTTGACCAATGTAAACTACTAGCTGAGTTTTTATCAAATAATGATGAGAAAATAAAAATCTCAGTTGATGAAGTTAAGGCTCTTACAAGACCTACTGTAGTTTATCTATGGCAATTAATAGCTACAATGTCAATTGATATTGCAACAGACCCAAACTAAGAATCCCCCTTCCTGAAAATCCGAAAGTAAGAAAAGCGATAATTGAAAAATACTTCGGCTATGAGAAATGGGAGGAAGAGTTTATGCAATTTACGAGTGAACAAAAGCGTATGAGTGAATACGCTAAGTGCTCTATATTTGACTTAAACCTCCTCCCTTTACCCATTTACTTATTAATTAAAAGGGATAGCTGGATAGATTCAATGAATTCTACCGAGAGTGGTAGAGAGGCTTTGAAAGACTTTTGGAGATTAAGTCAGACTAAGCCTGACTTAAAGAAAATTAGAGAAAGGGGGGCTAAGAAATGAGTGCAGGAACTATAGGGCTACCTCCGATTTCAACCGAAATCATTGTAAAATCGGATAAAGTTGCTTCTGGTATGAAAAAAGCAGGAATGATAATTGACTCAGAAGCAAGAAAGATTAATGGGACTTTTACAAAACTGGGTGATGCTGGAGCTAGCCTGAGTAAATTAGGTGGTAATCTAACTAAATTCGTTTCGCTTCCTCTTCTCGGTTTAGGGACAGCTGCAACTAAAATGACGGTTGATTTTGAGTCAAGTTTTGCTAAAGTATCAACACTTTTAGATAAAAATCAAGTTGATTATAACAAGTATAAAAAGGATATTTTAAAAGCTTCTTCTGATGCCAATATTGCAGTTAATGATTTTTCTGAAGCGGTATACGGTTCAATATCTGCGGGTGTGGATCAGAAAAAAGCAATAGATTTTACTACTAAAGCAATGAAACTTGCAAAGGGCGGTTTCACATCAGGAGCTAAAGCTGTTGACGTTTTAACTACAGCTCTAAACGGTTATAAGCTAAAAGCTGAAGATACTACAAAGATATCAGATTTACTTATAACTACACAGAATCTAGGTAAAACAACTGTAGATGAGTTGGCATCTAGTATGGGTAAAGTTATTCCAATCGCTTCAAGTGCTAACTACAATATAACAGAGTTATCTACAGCTTATGCAGTACTTACTAAAAACGGTATTGCTACAGCAGAGGCAGGTACTTATTTAAAAGCTATGTTATCAGAAATTACGAAAGCAGGTTCGGATTCCGATAAAGCTTTAAGAAAGCTAACTAAAAAAGGATTTGCTGAGCTTAAAGCAGAAGGAAAAAGTACATCTGAAATCTTAAATATGCTTTCAGAATATGCGAAAAAAAATGGTAAAACACTAAAAGATATGTTCGGTTCTGTTGAAGCAGGTTCTGCTGCATTGGTTTTAGCAAACCAAGAAGGTAAAGAATATAATGAAATCTTAGCAGAAATGGAAAAGAGCGCAGGTGCAACTCAACAAGCTTTTGATAAAATAGATGCTACACCCGCTGAAAGATTCGCTAGAGCACTAAACAGAGTAAAAAATAAAGCTATTGAGATGGGGGCTAAAATACTACCGATTCTTGAGAAAGTATTTGCAAAAATAGAAAAAGGAGTTGACTGGTTTACCTCTCTTGATGACGCTACTCAAGCATTATATTTAAAATGGGGAGCTGGTTTAATTGCTGCAGGTCCACTTATCAAGGGCATGGGTGGAATTTTAACTGCTGCAAGTAAACTACCAAAAGCATATGGACTAGCTAAAACAGGATTATCCTTATTTGGTTTAGGCGCAAAAACTGCCGCTACTTCTGCAACGGTAGCTACATCTGCTACTACTGGTATGGGAACGGCGATAGCAGGAACAGGTACAGCAATGGCAAGCGCAGCTGCTTCAGCAACTCCTTGGGGTATAGCTGCTATAGCGGTTGCAGCTACAGGATATGGGATATATAAAGGCTTTGAAGAAAGAGCAACTCCTGCAGTAAATCATTTTGCTGATGTTGTTAAGACTACGACTCCTGAGATTGAAAGCGCGAACGGACATATAATTCAAAGTGCTGAAAAAACAACGCTAAAGATAGCAGAAGAAACTAAAAAGAAAGCAGAAGCATTTTTTGAACTGTCAGACAAGGCAAAGCTTGCAACTACAGAATTGTATGCAGGTATTATTCCTATGACTGATGAAGGAGTTAAACAAGTTACAAACCTTACAAATCAAATGGCTGATAAGGTAATCCAAGATATAAATACTCAGAAAGATGAAACAATATCGAAATATCAAGAAATCTTTTCAATGTCAACTACTTTAACTGCGGAGCAAAAGCAACAAATCTTAGACGATACAAATAGTTTAGCTACTGAAAGAGTAGATAAAGTAACAGAATTAAAAGACGAGTTGATTAAACTTTATGAAGAAATAAAAAATAAAGGGATAGAAAACTCACAAGAAGAAAAAGAAAGAATAGAAGAAATTTATGACGAGCTAGCTACAGAGGAAATAAGAGCAGTTACAAGAAGTAAAAACGAGCAAGAAGCTTTACTTGAAAATCTTTCAAAAAACAAATCGGAAATAACTTCTAAAACTATTGAAGATACGATAAAGAAGTTCAACGAAGAAAGAGATAAAGGGATTCAAACAGCAAAAGAAGAATATAAGAAGAGAATGGATGCGGCAATACAATATAAAACAAATATTGAGGCTTCCGGAAGAGAGTTATCAGCAGAGCAAAAAAGAAATTATGATACTATGGTTCAGGATGCTGACTATTATAAGGCTCAAATGATACAACAATGCGATAATATAAGAAATCGCGGGTTAAAGAAATTATATGAAGCATTTCCGGAATTAACTTCTCAAATTAATTTAGAAACTGGAAAGCAATTAAGCTACTTTAGTAAACTTGCAGGGGGCGCGAAAAGAACCGCAGAAGAATTAAATAATATACATTACGAAAACAAATCTTATACTATAACAAGAAGAGAAGTTACTCAACAAATATATGAATCAATATATCGCGGGAAATACGACCGTAATCCTAGCATTGCACACTCTTATCATGCAAGCGGTATAGACTATGTACCACATGATGGTTATAGAGCACACCTTCATAGAGGAGAAAGAGTATTAACTGAAAAAGAAAATAAAGAATACTCTTCCGGAGGCAGAGGCAATATAAATATTAACATTGAAAAAGTTGAGAATAATACTAAAGAAGATGTTAGAAATCTTGTTAAACGTATTGGTGATGAGATCAAGAGACAAAATATAGGAAGGGGGCAAACAGCTTGATACTTATAAATAATAAAAATTGCAGTGATTTAAAAATAGTTTTTAGCGAATTGCCCTCAATTCCTAAACCAAGAAGAGATATTGATGAGAAAACAGTTAGCGGAAGAGATGGAGTCCTTATAGTTGATAAAGGAACATATCAAAACATTATTCTTATACTTACAGGTCACGCAGAATGTAAAAGAACCGAGCTTATAGACTATTTTGGTGTATTCGGTGAACTTAAATTTGAGACTAGCCCGGATAGATTTTGGAGGTATAGAGTGGCGGCTATTGACGTTAGGGAAATAATAGATGATGGAGTACTTTTATCCTTTTCTATAACTATGTCTTTAGATCCATATAAATATCTAGTATCTGGGAAAAATAAAATATCAGGCTCAAATAATTTAAGTTTGAAAAATGATTATAATTCAAAAGCTTATCCATTTTTAAAAATAAAAGGAAAGGGTACAGTTGGAATTGTAAAAAACGGAATTCAAATTTTAAGTATAAAAGATATTATAGATTATGTGGATATAGATTGTGAAGCCGACATAATTCATAGAAATAACGTAAACTATGATAATAAGGCTACAGGAGATACATTTTATTTAGATGCAAATAGAACTACTGAATTAAAATTTACAGGTAATGTTTCTGGAGTTGAATTGATACCAAACTGGAGGGAATTATAGTGGCTAAAGTAATATTATTTAATGAAACCGAGAAAGATTTTTCTACAAGAGGGCTGGGTGTATTAACAGACGTTGTAGATCCTGTAATAACTGAAGTAATAAACGGCATATATGATATGTCGTTTTTTTATCCCCCAAATGGAAGACTATTTAGTGAGATAAAAGCCGGCAGAATAGTTTTCGCCAAAGGTCCTAAAAATTACCAAGCTTTTAGAATAAAAACCGTTGAAAAAGATGATTCTTTAAACAGTATAAGCGTTCGTGCTTTTCATATATCTTACGATTTAGCAGATAATTTTATCGAAGATACTTTTATTCAAAACAAGGGTGGAGATGGGGCTATAAAACAACTGCTAAATAAAACAGCCTTACCACATGATTTCATAGGCACAAGTGATATACAAGGACCTTTTAGTTCAAGAATTGTAAGAGAAAATGTGTTAACCGCATTACTAGGAAAGGAAGAAAATTCTTTTATAAGTAGAGCAGGTGGGCAAGTTGAAAGAGATAATTTTAGAATCAATTGGCTCAAATCAATGGGTGAAGATAGAGGTGTAAAAATCAAATATAGGAAAAATCTTGTAGGACTGAGGTTTAAAGAAGACTACACAAGTGTTGTTACAAGAATAATGCCTCAAGGGTTTGACACACTTTTCTTACCTGAAAAGTATATTGATAGTCCTTTAATCAACAATTATCCTAATATAGCTATAAGGAAAGTCAAGTTTGACAGCATTAAATCAAAAGAAATAAATAAAGATGATAAGGAAGCTCTTGAACATCAAGAAGCCTTAAAACTGCTTAGACAAAAAGCTAAAGAGTATATATCCACAGTGGATAAGCTAAAAATAACTGCAGATGTTGACTTTGTAGATTTAGCTCAAACGGTAGAATATGCAAAGTACAAAGAGTTGGAAACAGTTTATATAGGAGATACAGTTACAATTATTCACGGTCCTTTTAACCTGAATTTTAAGAAACAAGTAACATCTTATAGATATGATCCAGTTGAAGATAGATATATTTTTATAACTCTAGGCGAGGTTGAAAATGTGATTAGTAACTCTTTTAATGCAGGCACCATAGCATTAAACAAGGTAGAGGAATTAAAAAGAGAACTCGACACTTCAGTTCTTGAGAAGTATAAAAATATTGCTACAGATTTGATTAATAAGGGTTTTGGTGGTTTCGTTAAATACTATAAAGATAGAATGCTTATAATGGATACCGATAATGAAGAAACTGCCACTAAGGTTTGGCAGTTCAACAAAAACGGCATAGGTTATTCAAAAACAGGAATACAAGGCCCTTATTCTTATGCCTGGACCATAGATGGAACCTTTAATACTGATTTTATAGGGGCTAATTCTATAACAGTAAATAAGCTTGCTTCTGATGTGGGACAGAGTTTAGACTTGTCGAGTAATGTGAGTATAAATAGTAAAGTTGAAAGTTTAAATAATAAAATAAATACTGCGGTTCAACAAACAAATAACAAATGGGAAGTAACTGTTTCAAAGCTAAATAATTTAGAAAGTAAAATTAACAAAAAAAATCTATACACAAAAAACGAAACGAAAAAAGGGAATGACTTATACTTCTATACAGATGAAAACTTAAAAGCTGATACGACTTATACAATTGTTGCAGACATAAAAACGTCTGAAGTCAATAAAAGCGCAAAGATATATAATGCCAAAAATAGTGACTATACATTAAAAAAATTAAGAACTGGGGTTATGTTTTGGACTTGTGAATTTAGTAGTGAAACAAATTCTATAAATCTGTATCCACTAGGTTCTGAAACTGAGGTTTCTAACTTTAGAGTATATGAAGGAAGTCATCAAGCGGAGTTTTTAAATACTGATGAACTTGTGCAAAAAGATGAAGTTGTCAGTAGTATTAACGCCTCTAAAGAGGGAGTAAAGATTAGAGGATCTAAGGTTGATATAACAGGGGACTTAATTGTCAATGCTCTAGACAAGACTAGCACAAAAATATCAGGGGATCACATTTACTCCGGAACAATACGAGGAACAACTATAGAAGGAGCTACGATACAAGGTAATTCTAAAATTAAATTAGGAGAACATGGTTTTTTACAGCCGATTGATAAAGGTCTTCATATAAATGCTCCTTTTAGTGCAAATGCTAATTACGGCATAGGTATGCAGTTACACGGATCACTAGATGGAAATGTACCTAAGGGGTTATTCATTTATAATGATCCCGATTTTTCAAAAGGAAACACAGTTTCAGATAGCGACGACATCTTGCTGACTATATGCGGTAGAGCTGAACTTGTAAATAAATTTGATGGAGGTTTGACAAGAGGCTGCCCTATAATTTCAAATTTTTATAAAGATAACCCAGTACGAGATTTATACAGAATATCTTTTATTGGTCTTAGTAGTAGTGGTAAACAACTATACGCAAATGATGGGACTAGTAGTGGCGGTGACTTTTGGATAAATATAGATGATACAAGTTCTGATAAGAGACTTAAAGAAAATATTGTAAAAACTGATTTTGACTCTTTAGAATTCATAAAAAAATTAAATTTTTATTCTTTTGACTGGAAAGAAAATCAATATGGATACAAAAATCCACATACAACATGCGGACTAATAGCTGATGAATTACAAGAACTAGATTCTACGCTAGTTTATGAAAACGGAAAAGAAAAAATAAAGCATGTTGATGATTATAGAGTTTTAAATATTGCTCTAAAAGCAATTCAAGAATTAACTGAAAAAGTTGAAAAACTTAAAGAAAATAACAAAATTTTACAAGAAAAATTAGGAGTACACTATGAATAAAATTATAATTCAAAAGGTTATAAAAGAAGAAGGAGCAGCAATAGAATTTAGCTTTACAGGTATAAAGGAAAATGGAAATCAAGTAGAAGGCATTTTTTCTTTAGAAGAATTGAAAAAAATAATTGAAAAGGTTGAAAGCTTAAAATCTGTAGAAGAGGAAACTAAAGACTTTATTAATGAAAAAATAAAAGAAGATATTAAGAAAGACAAAAGCAATTTAGAGAAATTGAAAAACTTAATCGAAAGATGGAGAATAGGAATTCCGTATAATCAAGGAGATTTAGTAAAGTATAATGATATAATATTTGAATGCTTAAAAAAGCATACATCTGATTATGAAAATATCCCGGTTAATGATACAACGTTGTGGAAAAAAGTTCCCGAAGACAAACCTGCGGAAGAAGGTATCAATCCTGAATGGGCAGAAAATTTTGATAAAGCAGAATTTTACTCAAGAGATTTAAGTTACCCCGCAAGAGTGTATAAAAAATTTTACAATGAATTGTACAAGTCTAAAGATAAAGTGCCTGCGGGAGAAGTTCCTAGTAACATTTCTAAGTATTGGACACATATACCAAAGAAGATAAGTAACTTAGGGATATAATACATTAAAAAAATAAAAAACGTTAAAAATAGGAACGGTTTTGAGCCATTCCTTTATTTTTCAATAAAAACGAAAGGATGATTAAAATGATGATTGAATTTTTAAGAGAACTAATAGGAACACAAGACACAAAGATTTTATTTGTGTTAGGATTAATTGCAGCAGCTATGATAATTGACTTCTTAACAGGAACCGTTGCTGCAAAAATAAATAAAGATATAATTTTCGAAAGTCAAAAGGGAATTAATGGAATTTTGCGAAAAATATGTAGTATGATCGTTATGATATTTTTCATACCTGTATCAATTTTGCTTCCGGAAGGAATTGGAGTAGGTCTTGTATATGTTTTATATCTGGGATATTTAGTAATGGAAATAAAATCAATATTGGAAAATCTTAAAAAAATGGGAATTGATACAAGTTTATTTAATAATTTTATAAGCGAAGTTGAAAAAAATAAAAAATAGGAGCAAAAGTATGGAATCAGATTACTTGAGTAGAATGTATCAAGAATATAATCAATTAGATGATAGAATTATAAAACTAGAAAAGGCTTTAAAAACAAAGTCACTAGACAGACGAGAAAAAGAACTTTTGATTAATCAAAAAGAACATATGAAAGCTTATAGAGCAGTTTTAAATCAAAGGATAAACTATACTAAAGAAAAGTATAGCAACTTATAGGAGAATGATTTTATGGATATTAAGAGATTAATTGTATCAGACGCAGTATCAAACAAAGTAAGTTTTGGTAGGGGAAATCCTAAAAACTACCTAACAATACACCAAACCGGAAATACTTCTGTTGGTGCTAATGCTATGGCACATCATAGACTACAAGCACGTTCAGGTGTAGGTTATGGTTGGCATTGGCAAGTAGATGATGAAATGGCGATACAAACTCACGACCACAGCTTCAAAATATGGCATGCAGGAGACGGGCGAGGTAAAGGCAACACACAAAGCATAAGTATAGAAATTTGTGTAAATAGCGACGGCGACTATAATGAAGCTGTTGAAAATGGGGCAAAACTTGCTGCAATGATACTTAAAGAAGAAAATATTGATATCAGTAATATGGTTCAGCACAACCATTGGAGTGGTAAGAATTGTCCGGAACAAATCCGAGCGGGTAAAAACGGCATAACGTGGTCTGTTTTTGTAGAAAAAGTTAGAGGTTACTTGAATGGTAACACTCAAGAGATTAAAGAAAATAAGGAGGAATATATGGAACAAGTACAAGAAAGATATATGATCAATGGAAATTATTCAATCGACAGTTTGCCTTGGTTTTGCTCCGATAAAAAACAAATAGGAACAACTGAAAAATATCAAGGCTATGTTGTAACTGTATCAAGAAAATGGGGCGGTTACTGGTATTCTCAATATCTCGGCGGTTGGATAGATTATAGAGCTTTTGAAGAGGTCGAAACTATATCAGAAGAAAAAACTGTAAAAAACGGCGGTTACAGTATAGACACTAAACCTTGGGGAACGAAAGGTTTTGAAACTGTCGGAAAATCCGACGAGTTGCTAGGTAAAGAATTTACAATAACAGCTAGAAAAGGTGCTTATTTATATATTCACAGTAAAGCAAAGTGGGTAGATGAAAAAGCATTTGAGTAAACTAAAAGGGAGCGATTAAGCTCCCTATTTTTTGTTGAAAAAATTTATTAAACTTTGTAACATTTTTTCAGTTACTGTGATATATAAACATTTAATCCCGTCTTGATGCTCCTCGTTTGAAAAAATATCCTTATCTGTTCCGTTCTCACATATAAAGTTTTCAATTTGTTCTTTTTCTTCTTCAGTAATTTCATCCCAATTAATACTAAAATCATATCTATCATCTTCGGTAAATTTACCATGACGTCCATATTCTACGTCTTTTAAAATTCCTATTACATTATTCATATTTAAAAAATCCTTTCTTGTTTTGATTATATTTTCTAATTCTTCTAATTCTTTAATATTTGCAAGTTCATTTATGAATCTTTTACAAGATGACTTTGCAACAATCACTTTTCTTCTTTGTTTAGCTTGAAAATTATTTTCTAAGTATCTTTTGTCTGCTGCAAGTTGTTGTTCAATGTTTTTATATCCTTTTCTTTTCATAAAATCACTCCTTGACTTTAAATTTGTTCCTTGATATAATTAATTATAGAGAAGAGGGGGAACAAGTCCCTCATTCTCGGTTCATTTAGAAGATTTGTGGGTTGTTAGTTCATCAAGTCTTCTATTTTTTTAATCATTTCTTCTTTAGTTTCAGAATTTTTGATTATTTCGATTATCATTTTTAGTACAATTTTAAATTGCTCATTAGTCATTCCTTCCATGTTTTTCTCCTTTCTCTTGTCCTGATTTTTTATTTTTTCACCATCCTTTCTTAACTGTATTAATTATATCATAGGTTTAAACTTTTGTCAACACTTTTTTAAAGCTTTTTAAAAAATATTTATTCAATAAAAATATGGCAAAAGTTTTATTTTTTTTGGTGTGCCATTGGTGTGCCATTTTATATAAAATTATATAAAGTTATATAATTTTATATAAAAGCTCAATAAAAAAGTTCTTGAAAATAAGCCATTTTATAAACTTATATAACAAGAACTAATGTTTGGTGGAGATGGTGGGTGTCGAACCCACGTCCGAAAAAGCATTCATATCACTTTCTCCGAATACAGTCAATTTTAAATTTCCCAATAACCTATAAACTAACAAAATCAGTTAAAGGTATCTTATAAATACAATTACAAATCTAAGAACTTTTGTAAAGGTTGCCCACGAATTTAATGATAGAGTTTAGACTTTTGTGGGGAAAGAATAGACTCCAAATAGCTGACTAGGCAGCTAATGCAAAATTATTATTTTCTGCGTTTATATTTAATTTACCACTTTTTATGTTGATTGGATACAACAATTCGCTTATGATACTGCAACTTCCCCGTCGAAGCCAGTTCATCCCCATATTACTAGGTATAGTATACCCATATTTTTATATCATGTCAAATTCAAAAAAGAAAAATCAATTAGACTTTTTTAAAATTCTTGAAATTGATATAAAAATTGTAATTATTGAAACAAAAGCAAGGAAAAATAAAATCATAGTTATTCCATCGTCAAATAATCTTCTATAAAATCTATAAAAGTTATAAATTCTTAATATGAAAAATAAAATTATACCAACATTTATAGTTAAAAGATATTTTGTATTTTTTGTTACCAATAATAAAACAAATATAAATATAAAAATTAGAGAAATACTTAATGGAATATTTTTAAATATTGTTAAACTATGCATATATGGTTCATCAGAAGGATAACCTCCGGCTGATAGTTCTAAAAATAAAAGGTATAATAAAAATATTAAAAAACTAAATATTGAGTAAATTTTTTCTTTTAGTATCATCATATAATTCTCCTTTATTATTTATATTATATTTTAACTAATTATAATATAATATTATTATTTTGTAAATATTTTGAGTTTATAGTTTAACATATAATAATTCCTATTGACATTTTATGTATATACGTGTATAATGATTATTGATATTTTATTTAGGAGGATTTTGTTATGGAAAAACAAAAAGTAGATATGTATGTAATGAATAATGCAAAATATTTTGATTCTTCGTCAATACCATTTATCAGACAAAGATTAGAATCAATGAGTGATTAAAGTTTTATGACACTTCAATCTATTGAATTTAAAGATCCAACTACATTATTGATTATATCAATTTTAGTTGGAAGTTTAGGGGTTGATAGATTTATGTTAGGAGAAACTGGTATGGGAGTTTTAAAACTTTTAACAGGTGGATGTTGTGGAGTTTTAACTATTATAGACTGGTTTTCAATTTCTAAAAAAACTAAGGAATATAATTTAAATAAATTCAATTCAGTATCATAGTATATGAAAAAAGAAAACTTTAAGATATTTGTTTTTGTCTTACTTGTTATATTGATTATTAATTTTTTAAATATAAGAGTTTGCGTTTTTTATAATATTTTTAGAATTCCTTGTCCTGCTTGTGGGATGACTAGAGCTTTTAATAGAATTTTTATGTTAAAGGTTAAAGAAAGTTTTGATTATAATCTATTGGGTGTGCCTTTATTTATAATTATAAACTCTTATTTAATAATTAATTTTTATTCAATTATAAAAAATACAGATCAAATAAATATTTATTTTGAAGACTTTTTTCAAAAATATAGAACTGCATTGATTATTGTTTCTGCAGTTATCGTTATGTTAAATTGGATTAGAAATTTATATAATCCATTGTTATATTAAGTTAAAAATTTACTAAGATTTGCTTAGTAAATTTTTTTTGTATAAAATTATTAAATTTTCGTAATAAAGTATTGTAAAATATTTTTACTCGATTTATAATCTATTAATATAAAAATAATATAAATTTTTAAGGAGAAAAAGATGTTAAAATCAATGACCGGTTATGGTAGAAGTGAGTTCGTTGATGAAAATTATGATTTATCTTTTGAGATGAAAGCCGTAAATCATAAATTTTTAGATATTCAAGTTAAATTACCATATTTTTTAAATTTTTGTGAAGAAGATATAAAAAAAGTTGTAAGAAAAAAATTATCAAGAGGACGAGTTGATATTTTTATAAGAGGAAAACAAAAGTTTTCTGAAAGTAATTCTGCTTTAGATGTTAATTATGATTTAGCTTCTGCTTATTTTGAGGCTTATAAAAGCATTTCTAAAAATCTTGGAATTGAAAGTTCTGTAAGTATAGGGCATATTGTTAGAAATGAGAATGTAGTTGATGTTAAGACTTCTGAAATAGACGAAGATTATTTGAAAAAGAATGTTTTGGAGTCCGTTGAAAAGGCGGTTGATGAACTTGTTTCAATGAGAATTGTTGAGGGAGAAAATCTGAATAAGGATTTATTGGATAATCTTTTAGCTTTTGAAAATAATTTGGAAAATATCAAAGAAAGAAAAGAAGATGTTTTAAATAATCAAATTGAGAAATTAAAATTAAAACTTAATGAATTTTCAGAAGAATTGTCTGAAAGTGAAGTTAATAGATTAAATCTTGAAGTGATTTTTTATACTGATAAACTTGATATAAGTGAAGAAATTACAAGACTTCATTCACATATTCAAAATTTTAAGAAGTTTTTAAATTTAGAAAGCCAAGTTGGTAAAAAAATTGAATTCTTATTACAAGAGATGAATAGAGAAATCAATACAATAGCAAGTAAATCAAATAATTATGCGATTTCAACTTATGTTATTGAAATGAAGGTTATTATAGAGAAACTTAGAGAACAAATTCAAAATGTTGAATAGTTTTGGAGGTAATATGAAAAAGGGATTTTTGATGGTTGTTTCAGGTCCGTCAGGAGTTGGTAAAGGTACTATTTGTGATATTTTATTAAGAGATAATAAAGATATTAAGTATTCAATTTCTGCAACTAGTAGAAATAAAAGACCTAATGAAGAACATGGAAAAAACTATTTTTTCGTCTCAAATGATGAGTTTGAAAAGATGATAGCAGATAAAAAACTTTTAGAGTACGCAAGAGTTCATGGGAATTATTATGGAACTCCTAAGGATTTTGTTTTAAATTCTATTAATCAAGGGGATGTCGTAATTTTAGAGATTGACGTTCAAGGAGCGCTACAAGTTAAGAAAAATTATCCTGATGCAGTTTTGGTTTTTGTTTTGCCACCTGATTTTGAAGAATTAAAGAGAAGACTTGTAGAACGTGGAACGGAAGATGAAGAAACTGTAAATTTAAGAATGAATAATGCAAAAAAAGAAGTTGAATTTTTAAATGAATATAATTATTCCATAGTGAATGATTTTATAGACGAAAGTGTAGATAAAATGAAGGCGATTATTGAAGCCGAAAGATTAAAGATTAAGAAATAGGAGGAATGAAAGATGATAAATCCATCATTTAAAGAATTAGAAAAAATTGATAAGAGTAGATATGCTTTAGTTGTTATGACAAGTAAAAGAGCTAGAAGAATTGTAAATGGATCTAAAAATTTAATGGAAACAGATGCTCAAAAACCAATTACTCAAGCACTTCAAGAAATAGTGGCTCAAAAGGTAACTAAAAAAGAAAAGGAAGATTAAGATGAAAAAAAATATTTTAGTTGGAGTAACTTCTGGAATTGCAATTTACAAGTCTTTAGACTTGGTAAGTATGTTGGTTAAAGCAGGATATGAAGTTAATGTTGTTATGACTGAAAATGCAACTAAACTTATAAATCCTTTAATTTTTGAAACAATAAGTCAAAATAAAGTTTATAGTGATGTTTATGAAAGAGATATGGATAGTCAAGTTAAGCATATAAAACTTGCAAAAAATGCAGATTGTTTTGTTATTGCACCACTAACTGCAAATACTATGGCTAAAATTGTTCATGGAATTGCTGATAATTTGATTACAAATATCGTACTTGCACATACTAAAAAGATAATTTTAGTTCCAACTATGAATGTTAATATGTATGAAAATCCGGTAACTCAAAAAAATATTGAAACTTTAAAAGAAAGACATATTGTTTTAAGTCCAGATTATGGTCGTCTTGCTTGTGGAGACTATGGAAAAGGAAAATTTCCTACTACGGAAAGAATTTTTGAAGAAATTGAGAGCTATTTTGTAAAAAAAGATTTGCTTGGGAAAAAGGTATTAATAGGAAATGGTGCTACAGTTGAAGACATTGATCCTGTTAGATATATTTCAAATTACAGTAGTGGAAAAATGGGAAATGAATTGGCTTTATGTGCTAAAAGACGTGGAGCTGATGTAAAAGTAGTGTGTGGGAAAGTTAATAGTGATTACAGAAAATTGGGAATTGAATATATTGATGTAAAAACCAATGAAGATATGTATAATTCACTTAAAGAAAATTTTGACGAAGCTGATATTTTAATTATGCCTGCTGCACCTGTTGATTTTAAGGTAAAAAATAAAAAAGATTTTAAAATCAAAAAGACTGAAAATTTTGAAAATATTGAGCTTGAAAATAATGTTGATATTTTAAAAAGTATTTCAGAGCACAAAAAATCACAATTTGTTGTAGGCTTTGCAGCTGAAACAAATTCAGTTAAAGATTATGCAATTTCAAAGATGAATAATAAAAATTTGGATATGATAGTTGCAAATGACGTTTCATTAAAAGATAGGGGCTTTGGCTCTGATTTTAATAAGGTTACTATCGTTACGAAAGATAGTGAAATTGAAACGGAAGTTTTAACTAAGAGAGAAATTGCAGATAAAATTTTAGATGCTATTTTGGAGAAAATATGTTAGCAGAAGTTGTTGTTAAGTCTTTTTTACTATCAAGAGCTGAAAATATTTTTACTTATAAAATTCCTAAAAATATTGAAGAAGAAATTTCAGTAGGTAAGAGAGTAATTGTTCCTTTTGGTAAAGGAAATAAGGGAACGGTTGGTCTTGTTATAAATATTTTAGATGAAAAAGATGTTGAAACAGATATAAAGTTCAAAGAAATTAATATGGTTATAGATGAAAAAGAAATTGTAAGTAAAACACAGATTAAACTTGCAAAGTTTATGAGTGAAAAATATATTACAAATCTTTCCTATTGTCTAAATTGTGTTTTGCCACCCGGAGACTGGAGTAAAATTGAAGAATTTTTTATTTTAAATAAAGAAAAATCTATTGAACTTTCACCTGTAGAAACTGAATTTTTTTCAAAGAGAAAAAATATTTTGAAAATTCGAGAATTTTGTAATGATGATAAAAAGGTAAATTATCTAATTGAAAATGAAATTTTAGTAAAAAAATACAAATATAACAACTCAGAAAATAAATTTTTAGAAAAATTTGTTAAACTTAACGAAGACTTTGATTTTTCAAAAATTCGTAAAAATGCAGTAAAACAATTAGAACTTTTGAATTTTTTAAAAGGAAAAGATTTTGTAAGTGTTAAAGAATTAAGAGAAAACAACTTTACAAAAACTGTAATAGATTCTTTGATTTCAATGGAGGCACTTGTTTTAACTGAAAATAAAATTTATAAAAATTCTATTGAAAAAACAAGTAGCTATAAAAAATTAAAGTTAAATAAAGAACAAAAAGAAGTTTTGGACAATATTTTAAGTTCCGAAAATAATAAATTTTTAATTCATGGAATAACTGGTAGTGGAAAGACTGAGATTTATCTTCAACTCGTTGAAAATATGTTAGAACAGGGAAAAAGCAGTATAATTTTAGTTCCTGAAATAAGTCTTACACCACAGACCATAGAGAGATTTTCAGGACGTTTTGGAAATGATATTGCAATTATCCATTCCAGACTTACAATGATTGAAAAATTAAATCAATGGAAACAAATTCAAGACAAGGATATAAAAATTGTGGTTGGAGCTAGATCTGCAATTTTTTCTCCTATAAAAAACTTGGGACTTGTAATAATTGATGAAGAGCATGAATCTAGTTATATTAGTGACCAAAATCCAAAATATTATACTCATGAAGTGGCAGAATATTTAGTCGGGTTGTCCGGAGCAAAACTCGTTTTAGGTTCTGCAACTCCGTCTGTAAATATTTATGAGAGAACAAATAGTGATGATATAAAGCTTTTGGAGTTAAAAAACAGAGCTACAAAAAATTCCTTACCTGAAGTTGAAATTGTTGATATGCGTGAAGAACTTTTGCTTGGGAATAAAAGTATTTTAAGCAATAGTCTTTATGAAGAAATTCAGAAAACTTTGGATAGAAAAGAACAGGTAATTTTATTTTTAAATAAACGTGGAAGAAGCTCTTTCGTTTTTTGTAGAAGTTGCGGTTATGTTCAAAAATGCGATTATTGTGATATTTCTATGACCTATCACAAAGATAATAGAAAAGATGTTTGTATTTGTCATATGTGCGGAAGAACTAAGCCAAAACCTAAAATATGTCCAAATTGTTTTAAACAATCCATAAAAGAATTCGGCTTTGGAACTGAAGCATTGGAAGAATATATTAAAAATACTTTTAAAGATGCTAAAGTTTGTAGAATAGACGCAGATACTTCAAAGGAAAAAGGAGTCTATGAAGAAGTTTATCAAAAGATGAAAAATAAGGAAATTGATATTTTAATCGGTACTCAGATGATTTCAAAAGGACTCGACTTTCCAAATGTAACTTTGGTAGGAGTTGTACTTGCTGATATAAGTTTAAATATACCATCATTTAGATCTGCTGAAAAAACTTTTCAGCTTTTGACACAGGTTGCAGGTCGTTCTGGTCGTGGAGAAAAAGAGGGAAAAGTTATAATCCAAACTTATAAACCAAGTCATTACAGCATTGTTAATTCTTCTGATCATAATTATGAAGAGTTTTTCAGAGAGGAAATAAATTTTAGAAGAAGTTTTCTCTATCCGCCAAAGGCTCATATAGTGAATTTTCAATTTAGAAGTAAAAGTGTTGAAAATTGTATAGAAGAATTGAAAAAAATAAGAGATTTAATTTTTGATAAATTTAAAAAAGAAATAAATTTAAAAAATATAATTATTTTAGGACCTAATCCTGATGCTATAAAATGGGTAAATATGGTGTATAGATATAATTTGACTATAAAAGTTCTAGAAGACTATGATGTCTTTAGACAATTTTTAACAGAATTAATTTTCAATAAAAAGTATTCATTTAATACTGAAAAAAATGGGAAATTAATTTTGACGATAGATTAAGGAGGTAAAATGGCATTAAGAAATATTAGAATTGATGATGATCCTGTTCTTAGAAAAAAGGCAAGGAAAGTTGAAGTTATTGACGATAAAATAAAAAATCTGCTTGAAGATATGGCAGAAACAATGTATAATTCAGACGGAGTTGGACTTGCATGTCCTCAAATAGGAATTTTAAAAAGACTTGTAACAATAGATGTCGGAGATGAATACGGATTACTTAAAATGGTAAATCCTGAAATTTTAGAAAGTTCCGGAGAACAAGTTGGACCAGAAGGATGTCTTTCAATTCCAGATGTGAGAGGTTTTGTAAAAAGACCTGAAAAAGTAAAATTCAAATATACAGATATTGATGGAAACGAACAAATTATAGATGCAACAGGTCTATTGGCTGTTTGTGTATGTCACGAAATAGATCACTTAAATGGAATTTTATTTACAGATTTAGCTTTAGATGGAGAAGAAGCTGAAATGTATGAAAAATTGTATTATGGTGAGGAAGAATAATGAAAAAAATAATTTTTATGGGAACTCCTGAGTTTGCAGTTCCACCTTTAGAAACTTTGAATGAAAATTTTGAAGTTTCTTTAGTTGTTTCTCAAAAAGACAAACTCAGAAATAGAAAAAAATTATTGCCTACACCAGTAAAGCAAAGAGCATTAGAACTTGGTCTTGAAGTAATAACTCCTGATAGTGTAAAAAGTGATGAATTTTTTGAAGTCGTAAAAGAAATAAATCCTGATTTTATTGTCGTGGTAGCATTCGGACAGATAATTGATAAAAGATTAATCGACTTTATGCAAGGAAAAATTTTAAATATTCACGCTTCAATTTTACCTGAATTAAGAGGCTCTGCGCCAATAAATTGGGCTATTGTAAATGGGTTAGAAAAGACAGGTGTTAGTATTATGTCAATAGATGTTGGACTTGATACTGGAGATGTTTTAGATATTGAAGAAACTGAAATTTCTGATTTAGATAATGCTGAAACACTTTATGAAAGATTATCAGAAATGGGTTCGAGTTTGATTGTTAAAACTATTAATGACTTTGAAAACAAATATGAAAATAGGGTTAAACAGGGAGATAATTTTTCTTATGCTCCAATGATAAAAAAGGAAATGGGAAAACTTAATTTTAATGATACTTCAAGAAATATTTTCAACAAAATAAGAGGTTTTTACAATTGGCCTAGTACATTTTGCGAATATTTGGGAGAAAATATAAAAATTCATAGAGCTGAAATTTCTGAAGAAAATCCGAATACAAGTATCGGAACAATTTTTAAAGTTTCAGATGATGCAATTTTTGTTAAAACTTTAGACGGAAGTATAAAACTTTTAGAAATTCAATTTTCAGGGAAAAAAAGAGTTTTAGTTAAAGACTATCTTCGTGGCAATTCTATTAAAGTTGGAGAAATTTTAAAATAATGAGAAAACTTGCAGTTGAAATTCTTTGTGAAATCAAAGATGAAAATTCAAATTCAACAAATTTATTAAATAAAAGCACAAAAAATATTTCTGATTTAGATAGCAAATTTTTAAGAGAAATTGTATATGGAACTTTGGAAAACAGAATTTATCTTGATTATATAATCAAAAAACTTTGTAAATTAAGGATAAAGAAGTTCAATCCATATATATTAAATATTCTAAGAATTTCTATCTATCAGATTATTTTTATGGATAAAATTCCTGAATTTGCAATAATAAATGAGGCTGTTAATCTTACAAAAGTTTTTAAACTTAAAAAATTTTCCTCTTTTGTTAATGGATCTTTAAGAAATTTTTTGAGAAATAAAGAAGACTTTATAAAGATTGAAGCTGACTGCGTAGAGGAAGCTATCTCTATAAAATATTCTGCAAATATGGATATTGTAAAAAATTTACTTGCAGATTATGGCAGGGAAGAAACTATAAAAATTCTTGAAAATTCAATGTTCAAACCTCATTTTGCAATAAGAATTTCATCTTTTGAAAAGACGGAAGAAAAAGTTGTTAAAGATTTGGAAAAAGACGGATATAAGCTAAAAAAATCTGAAATTTCAAAACTAACTTATTTTGTAGAAAATCCTACTAATATATTGGAAACTGAAAGTTTTAAAAGTGGAGATTTTACAGTTCAAGATGTTGGAAGTATCTTAACGGGAGAAGTTTTAGCCCCAAAAGAAAATTCAAAAGTTTTAGATATCTGTTCTGCACCGGGTGGAAAAACTTGTCATCTAGCTTTTCAGATGAAAAATAGTGGAGAAATCTTTGCAAATGATATTGTAAAGAGTAAATTAAAAAAGATAGAAGAAAATTGTAAAAGACTTAATATAAAAAATGTAAAATTACTAAATTTTGACGCTTCAATTTACAAAGAGGAATATAAAGAACAATTTGACTATATACTCTGTGATGTAATTTGTTCAGGAATTGGAGTTATGGATAGAAAACCTGAAATAAAATTATTCAGAAATCAAGAAACTATTGATGAAATAATTGAATTACAGAGAAAAATTTTTGATAATGCAGTAGAATATCTAAAAGATAAAGGAGAGATAGTTTACAGCACTTGCTCTGTTTTGAAATGTGAAAATGAAGAAAATGTCAAATATTTTTTAGAAAAACATAAAAATTTAAAAATAAAAGATGTTGAATTTTTGGGTAAATCAGAAAAATTTATAAAATTATTACCTGAAAAACAAAAACATAATGGATTTTTTATAATAAAATTTGTTAAAGAGAATTAATGGATTGAAGAGAAGTCTTCAATCTTTTTTTATAAGAAAATCGACTTGAGCAAAAATTAGTAAAGCGGAAGTAAATGATTCAAGATGATGAACTATTTAAGGATAAAATAAGTCAAAAGAGAAATAACCTTAAAAATCTTGTACTATTTTATAGTGGATTAAAAAATATAGTTAGAAAAATGAATATTCAGCTTGATTGAATGACAATATGTGGGGAAAATGGTATAATAAAATTAATGAAAAATTGACAAATTAGAATTTTATGAGGAGTTTATATGGAGTTTAATAGTTTGATTCCTGAATTATCAGTTTTTGATATTGTTCAGACTAAAAATTTTTATGAAGAATTAGGATTTAAAATAGAGTACGAACGACCGGAAGTGAAATTTGTTTTTATGTCTTTTCAAGATAGTCAGTTTATGTTTGAACAAATTCATGATGATGGCTGGAATACAGGGGAACTAATATATCCTTTAGGAAGAGGAATAAATTTTTCAATATCAGTTGATGATATTGAGAAACTATATGAATTAGTGAAAAGCAAACAATTAGAGATTTACAGAGAACTGATTAGAAGTGTATATAGGGTTAACGGAATTGAAGAAATACAAATGGAGTTCCTGATTCAAGATCCTAATGGATATTTATTGAGGTTTACAAACTGATGACTCTTGATTTGAAGGGTAGGTAAACTCAGACTTGTCGCGCTAAAACAATTAAATAAAATGACAAAAAGAAAGTGCGGATATTCAACTTAAATCGAAATAATATAAAATTACGAGGAGATTATAAGATGAACA
>OHAF01000226.1_pt1 | contig 60436 bp, 49 predicted proteins | sample 1577041 | NCBI WGS metagenome assembly OHAF01 (sample SAMEA3541495, study PRJEB24748) | human gut metagenome | biome: human gut; feature: human-associated habitat; material: faeces | place: China | collected 2012
ATAGACGAGGAATAGAAAGGTAAACGAGCTCATTGTATATAATGCGTCAGCCCTGGCTCTAACCTCTAATCTCTAAAAGCTGTATCTTTGCGAGCCAAGCAGCAGTATATGACACTATGTCTCCCACATACCTTCTCATAGATCAGGGCAATAGTCGCCTTAAGATCGCATTAGCGACCGACGAGCAGCTCTACCCGACACGACTCTACCCCGAGCCGCCCACTAGCGACCAACTTTTGAAGTTGATACATACCCATCAGCTACCAGCAGAGCCCCTCTTCTCCATCTACAGCTCTGTGGGAGAGCGGGAGGCTTCTTGGCTTAACGCTATCAAAAGCATCTGCCAGCTCTTTGTCACGCTCGACGCAAAGACGCCGCTACCACTAGCTGAGATACAGTACGACAGGCAGAGCCTAGGCGTAGATCGCATAGCCAGTGTCGTCGGGGTAGCGCAGCTCACCACGGCTCCCGCTCTAATCATCGACATAGGGACTGCCATTACCTACGATCTGCTTCTACCCGAGAGACGCTACATGGGTGGCAACATTTCGCCTGGTCCTGAGCTACGACTACAAGCACTACACGACTACACGGCTCGGCTACCTCGTGTGCCATGGTCTGGCATTCATACACATCTAGACCTATGGCAGCAAGAGCTAGGAGAGCAGACGGATCAAGCGATATGGCTCGGTGTGGCACGAAGCATCGTACACGAGATTGACTCCTATATAGAGACCCTACGCCGGCACTACCCTAGTCTAGAGATATGGATTACGGGAGGATATGCTTCGGATTTTGTCAAGTGGCTAAAATATCCGACCTTTGTAAAGTCAAACTTAGTCGAACGAGGGCTACGTGACATACTACAATATCAAGTAGCGCGTTCTTGTGACAGTTAGCTATCCGTGACTTGAGATCGTCACAGATACCACTCCTTATTATAATACAGCATATATGTCTCGACACATAGCACGCATCACTACCATACTGGCGCTCCTAGCGACTACCTTCTTGATTCCAGTCGCTCTCTCCGCTCAGAGTAATACTACAGAGTCTCCCTACAGTCGTTTCGGCCTAGGCAGACTAGACAAGCAGACACCCCATGCCCTCAGAGGTATGGGCGGACTGACTACCGCTATACGAGACAATATGATCATCAATCCGGCCAACCCAGCCTCCTACACGGCGGTAGACTCGATGACCTTCCTCTTTGACTTCGGGCTCTCTATGGGGATGAATATGCTCACTGAGGCTGGAAAGAGAGACGCACGTATGGTGGGTAACTTTGACTACGCTACGGCTCTGATACCTCTTGGCAAGCACTTCGCTGCCAGCGCTGGACTCGTCCCCTACTCGACCGTCGGCTATCGCTACGGCACTCGAGTGCCTGTACCTAACACGCAAGATCACTACGCTGCACACGCTTACAAAGGGCAAGGCAACCTACAGGAGGTCTATCTAGGCTTCGCGTGGAAGGTCTTACCCTACTGGTCTCTCGGCGTCAACGCTTCCTATCTCTTTGGTAATCTACAACATGAGCGTCGCATCACATACGACATTAAGGAGAGTCTCAACCCGACGTTCCTCGATCATCTTCGCATCCGCTCGCTAGGTATTCGTATCGGATCGCAAGGTATCATCCCTCTCTCGACAGATGGTCACAAGATCAATATAGGCTTCACCTACGAGCCTAAGCTACCTATGTGGAGCCGACAACTATCCCTCCAGACGGAGGCTATAACAGGAAAAGGGGCTCAGGTCATCCATGCCGACACGATCTCTAGCAAGTCCCTTTTTGCCCGTCCACACGTCTTTAGCGCTGGTATAGCATACCAAATAGAGAATAAACTTATCGCTGGGGCGGATGTCAAATATAGCAGATGGGGCGAAGCTCTAGCCAATAACCAATCACTAGACTACCAGGGGGTAGACCAGTGGCAAGTGGCTCTAGGTATATCGTGGGTACCTAACGATCGCTCTTCACGCTACGGACAGCGTATAGCTTATCGCGCTGGTCTGCAAGGTGAGAATGCGTACCTACGTATTCCAAACAGCCTGGGGGGCTACAACTCCTACTACCAGATAGGAGCTAATCTAGGACTCGGACTACCACTCGTGGACAAGAGATCACATGTGGACGTGAATCTTGGATACTCCTACCTGCGTCCTTCCAGTGGAACGGGACTTGCGGAGCACTATCTGACGCTGGGTGTAGCACTACGCTTTAACGAAGCGTGGTTCAAGCCCATCAAACTTGATTAAAAACCTTTTGTACATACCGATCATGATGAAACTGAAGAATCTATTAACCCCTATACTAGTCCTCCTAGCGACCTCGCTAACGCTTGGGGCTCAGACTGGTGTGGAGACGGGTACTCCTTTTGGCTCTGGAGATGACAGCATTCAGTGCCGACAAAACATCAGCCTTTTCACCTCTTATGTCAAGGGAAATAACTTTAAGGAGGCCTACCCATTTTGGCTTGAGGCTCTAGAGAAGTGCCCTGCATCGACAAAGAACATCTACCTCTACGGAGTGCAGATCATGAACTGGAAGATCGAGAAGGCCGAAGATGACGCTGCTCGTCAGGACGCTATCGAGAAGCTCCTCAAGCTATACGATATGCGTATCAAGTACTTTGGCGACGATCCTAAGTATGGTAAGGACTATATAACCACCGCTAAGATCAACGACTATCTGCGCCTCTATGGTGATAAGGCTAGCTACGACAAGATCTACGAATGGGCAAAGCCTGTCGTAGAGGAGATGGGCGAGGAGACTGAGAGCCAGCTAGTTTACTTCTTTGTTTTCGCCTCGATGAATAAGGCGATCGGTAACCCTGACTGGCACGAGCACTATGTCGATGACTACATGACAGGAAATGGTATCCTACAGAACGATGTCGATGCGCTCACTCAAGCTGGCGACACGGTCAAGCTACAAAACATACAAGCGCTTAAGGGGCAGCTCGATGAGCTATTCGCCACAAGCGGTCTAGCCGACTGTGATATGCTGATCAAGATCTATGGTGATGGTCTAGAGAAAAACAAGGACAACATCAAGTATCTCCAGGCAATGCTTGATATGTTTCGCTATGCTAAGTGCGAAAACAGCCCTCTCTACGCTACCGCAAGCCGCTACCTATACAACATCAAGCCGACAGCAGCTGCTGCTATGGGACTAGCTTCTGACTGCATCAATAAGGGGCAAATGAGCCAAGCTAAGCAGTACCTCAACGATGCTGTCTCGCTCACCTCGGACAAGCGTCTCCAAGCTACAGTGTACTACACGCTCGGTGTCATCGACATGAAGGCACACAGCTACGCATCGGCACGTCAATACTGCAACAAAGCTATGGCCGCCAATCCTTCTTTTGGAGCCCCGCTTATCTTGATCGCACAAATGTACGCAGCCTCTGCTAAGAGCATCTTCCCCAATGATCCTCTCAGACAGCGTCTCGTGTACGGGCTTGCTATTGACAAACTACAGAGAGCTCGCAGCATAGACAGCAGCGTCGCCGGTGAGGCTGGTAGACTGATCAGCCAATACTCAAGCTATCTGCCCTCTCAGCAGGAAATCTTCTTCGAGCCTAACCTGAACGTGGGAGACTCCTTCTACGTAGGTGGGTGGATCGGAGAGTCTACACGCATTCGCTAAGACTGCTTCTGACAATGGATCTACCTAAGTAGACTTCATATATACAAATAGGTCAGCCAGCTAGTGGGACTTCATGAGTTCACTAAGCTGGCTGACCTACTAGCTTTATCACTCTTAGATGATAAAACACACGTGCCAGAGCCGACAGATGCTCTTACTATGCTTCAGCTTACTAGCTGCGGCTCTTCTCGCTGTGGCTAGTTGTCAACGCAAGGATCCACCACCACTCTCCGACGTAGGACTAGATCCTGAGACCGCTTACTCAATGTACACCCGTGATGTGCGAGCACTCGTTGCTGACTCAGGTATCACGCAGTACAGGCTAATCACGCCTGAGTGGTATGTGTACAGCAAAAACGACAAAGTGGGCAGAGAGGCTCACTGGTACTTTCCTCATGGGCTCTACACGGAGCAGTTTGACGAGCGAGACAGTACGACCGTCTTCGTAGAGGCTGACTCCGCTTTCTACTGGACTGATCGTAAGCTATGGGAGCTACATGGAGAGGTCAACGTACGCAATCGCATCGGTTCGCGCTTTTACTCCCACCTTCTCTATTGGGATCAAGAGGAAAAGCGCATCTACACCCCAGATAGTGTATGGATAGATACTCCAGAGCGGAGCATCAAAGGGTGCGACTTCGAGAGCGACGAGCAGTTCACCAGATACACTTTCCACGGGAGCAGTGGCCAGACGCTCGTAAAGGATGATCCCGCAATGAGCGAGTAGAAAAGATCTGTATATTTCCACTATCTTTGCAAACACTTGAAGCATCTACTACATACATGGCTGACACGATTTGGCTACTGATCTACATAGTCTTGCTCTTACTCCTCTCGGGATTCTTCTCGGGGACTGAGATTGCCTACCTCTCGGCAGATCGCCTGCGTCTCAAGCTCGACTCTAAGCGAGGGGGCATCATCGGGCGTACGCTCTCGATGCTCTATCGTCGTCCAGACCGCTTCATCACCACCCTACTCGTAGGCAACAACATCGTACTGGTCATCTACGGAATGGTCATGACGAGACTCTTTGCCCCGCTACTAGCTCCCATTAGTAGCAATGTGGTCTTTCAGATCACGATCAATTCGCTCGTTTCTACCTTTATCATCGTTATCTTCGGAGAGTATCTGCCCAAAGCACGTAATCGGATGAATCCCAACCAGCAGATGTATCGCAAAGCGCTGCCGTCGGGATTCTTTCACATACTCCTCTACCCGATCACGCTCCTCTCCACAGGGCTCTCGAAGCTCTTTATGCTGCTATTACCGAAAGACGCTATGCCAGCCACTGAGGAGCACCCCAAGCTTACGACTCTAGACCTAGACAACTACCTCAACATGAGTCAAAGTGGAGAAGGATCTAGCGATCTCGACACAGAGGTCAAGATCATTCAAAACGCCATCGACTTCTCCACCACACAGGTGAGAGACTGCATGATCCCGCGCAACGAGATCGTCTCTTGTGAGATCGGCACTGATGCTGAGACGCTCACCTCTCTCTTTATCTCTACTGGACTGACCAAGATCATCGTTTATAGAGAAAACATTGACAATGTACTAGGGTACATTCACTCGGCCGAGATGTTCAAAGGTCCTGACTGGCAGGGTCGTGTACGTACCGCTGTCTTTGTTCCTGAGAGTATGAATGGGCAGAAGCTCATGGGGATCCTCATGCAGCGCAAGAAGTCCATCGCAATCGTTATCGACGAGCTGGGAGGCACCTCGGGACTCATCACCCTCGAAGATCTCGTGGAGGAGATTTTCGGCGACATTGAGGACGAGCATGATCAAAACAAAATCGTCTCTAAGCACAACGCAGACGGCTCCTACACCTTCAGCGGACGACTAGAGATCGACGATGCCAACGAGCAGTGGGAGCTCGCACTCCCCACGAGCGACGAATATATCACCATCGCTGGGCTTATCATCAATCATCTTGAGCGCATCCCTGTGCCAGGGGAGCAGATACTTATTGGCAAGCTACACTTTGACATTATCAAGTCGACAGACACCCGTATAGAACTTGTGAAGATGTGGAAAGACCTCTGATAACTGAAATTTAACTACCTTTGCCACCTAGATAGCTTTCACGCCCTATTCTACCCAACGGAGGATAGTCGGGAAGCAAGACTCCTAGAGAAGAAAAAACAGATAGTACTATATAATGGCTACGCTACAGAAAATTAGAAATCGTGCCGGCCTGCTCATCATCGTAGTAGGTGTCGCACTCTTAGCATTTATCATCGGTGATGGTCTACGATCAGGTTCGTCACTGCTTCAGGACAACAAGATGGTTGCTCTCAAAATTGACGGCAAGAAAGTCAAGTACGACGAGTACCAGCAGCTTCTCACCCAGCGCACGGAGCCGTACGAGCGTCAGCGCCAAGGCAAGCTAACGGATCAAGATCGTGTACAGATCAGCAATCAGCTAGCACAGGAGCTCATAGCCGACTACGTCCTAGAGCAGGAGGCTAAAGCGATCGGTCTACGTGTCACCCCTGCAGAGGTCTCTGCACTCATCTTTGGCGAGGGACTACCCACGTCACAGTGGGCGACACAGTTCTTCTCACAGTTTGGAGTAGACATGGGAGATCCTGAGCAGATCCGCAGCATCATGAGCGAGCTGGACATGGACAAGATCAAGAGCCTTCCAGCAGAGCAGCAAAGCATGATGATCTCTGTACGCAATCAGTGGTTGGAGACAGAGAAGCAGATCCGTACACAGCGACTCTCTGAGAAGGTCAACGCACTACTCACTCGTAGCTACGCCATCAACTCACTCGATGAGAAGTACACCGTAGGGCTAGGCACGCGTACCGTTGCTGTCGTACGCACACCTAGTACCATCCTGCCTAATGATCAGGTTACAGTAACAGACCAGCAAGTACAGGCTTACTACGATAGCCACAAGCAGCTTTATGCATTCCCCTTTGAGCAGGCTAAGGTCAACTACTACAGTACTCTAGTACGTCCTAGCGAAGCTGACTATGCAGCTGCCAAGGCGGAGGTAGACACCGCACGTCTTCAGCTACTAGCCACGACAACTCCCGCTAAGGTTGTTCGCAACTATGACAATGGCAACGCCTACGAGATCTACTTCACAGACAAGGAGCTAGAGCAATATCTCTCTACCATACCTAATGCCATGACTATGCTGCGCGAAGGTGCCATAGGTAGTGTCAACGAGCCTGTCGTTGTCAATGACAGCTACACACTTATCAAGCTCATCGATCGCAAGCAGGCTCCCGAGGAGGTAAAGGTCAATCTGATCCCGCTCGATACAACCAATGCGCTAAAGGCTGATAGTCTGATAGCGGCCATCCAGAGTGGATCTGCCACGCTTGCTCAGATCGTAGCCACCTACTCTATGGATGAGCAGGTTAAGGCAAATGGCGGTTATCTCATCAACCAGGATAGCTACACCGGTATGCCCGACAGCACCTTTACCGAGGCAGAGCTCTTCGGCATGGGGCTAGACACACTAACTAAGACGCCTATCAACCAGTTTGTCAAGATGGAGAGACCAGGAGCTACGCTACTCGTTCGTAGGACAGCCCCCACAGCGTCTGTCAATCACTACAAGATCGCACAGCTCACAGTACCCATCAACTTCTCCGAGGAGACCTTCCGTAAGGAGCAAGCTAAGATCAACGAGATCTTTACGAGTGACAAGAGCTTTGACAAAATGATGGAAGACGCTCAGGCAGCTGGTCTATCAGTCGTCCGTGGCGAGTATGTCAATAGTTCATCGGCAGCTCTCGCCTCGATCCCCAACTCTCGAGAGATCATCAGCTGGGCTCTACGCTCTAAGGCTGGAGCAGTATCAGACAAGCTCTTCCGCTGTGGCGAAAACGACTACCTAGTCGTAGCACAAGTAGAGAAAAAGTACCCCGCAGGCTTCCAGCCCTTCGAGCAGGTGGCAGATCGAGTACGTGACATCGTCTTGATGGAGCAGCGTGGCGACCAACTCGCATCTAACCTTGCAGGCAAGCAGCTGAAGAGCCTGAACAGCTATGCCACGGAGATGCAGTCCAGCGTAGACACGCTCTACAACATCAGCTACGTCACTGCGCCCAGTACACCCTCAGCACTCGTGGGCAAGGCTATGACGATGGCTATCGGTCAGCTCTCTGCTCCATTCCGTGCTGGCACGGAGGTTGTTGTCCTCCAGCCTATCTCGGAGAACGTAGATGCTTCTGTCACGAAGCCATCCCCTGCAGCTACAGCTCAGAAGCGTCGCTCCTATGGACAGCAGATGGCATACAGAGCTATGCAAGAGCTCATCATGAAGACTCCTGTCGAGGATACACGCTACCGTTTCTGGTAAGACTCCCGACAGATAAGCGTCCCTAAGTACGCTTCCATAATATATAGTAGACGCACACCTGTAGACAAGCGGGTGTGCGTCTTCTCATTTCAAGCGAATTTCTCTTGTAAAGCTTGTGCTCGACAAGCTCTCTAATGCAACATTTAGCCATTTCAATCGTCTATTGGATATAGCGCCTCCCAGGCCCGGGTGACTGTAAGCTCAGCTCATCAGCCTATGAGGACTATCCATACGATGAACCTATTAGCAAGAAGATATAACCCTTCAATACTATGAACAAATACCTCAAATACTTACTCCTGACGCTAGGCATAGCCCTCGTCAGTGGTTTCGTCTCGTGGGGGGTAGTACGTGCCACCCTCGAAAATGCAACATCTACAGACGGATCCTCCTACTCCGCCCTAAGTCAGGGCAACTACCCAAGCTCAGAAAACGACTACGGCTTCCTGCAGTCCGACTACGAGCTCACCTCTAGTCGTACTGTAGGTAATGCTCCCGATCTCTCTCCCGCTGCGGAGCTAGCAGTACAAGCAGTCGTACATATCAAGGTAGAGGGCGAGCAGACCATTGATTATATAGATCCCTTCGAGTTTTTCTTTGGCGGGGGGCGAGGCTTCGACCGTCCGCAGTCACGCACCGTCACCAGCTTCGGGTCTGGTGTCATCATCAGCACCGATGGGTACATTATTACGAACAATCACGTAGTCGAGGGTGCTAAGAGCATCTCCGTATCACTCAATGACAGCCGCACTTTTGAGGCTAAGCTCATCGGATCAGACCCCACCGTAGACATAGCACTGCTCAAGGTCGATGCTAAGGATCTGCCCACCATCCCCTTTGGCGATAGTGACAAGATCAAGCTCGGCGAGTGGGTACTTGCCGTAGGCAACCCATTCAACCTGACAGGTACCGTCACAGCGGGTATCATCAGTGCTAAGGCACGTAGCACCGCTGTCGAGGGTCCTCAGGGGACGGCCCAGATAGCCCGCTACATACAGACAGACGCTGCCGTAAACCGTGGTAATAGTGGTGGCGCACTCGTAGATGCTCAGGGTCGACTCATAGGTATCAATACCATGATCTTCTCTGAGACAGGCAATTACTCAGGTTACTCCTTTGCTGTTCCTATCAATACGGCAGCTAAAGTAGTTAGCGACCTCAAGAAGTATGGCTCCGTACAGCGTGCTGTCCTAGGCATCGTCGGAGGAACGGTCAATGAGGATATCAAAAAGGAGAAAAAGCTCAAAGTCTCTCAGGGTGTCTACGTCAATGAGTTCTCTGAGGTCAGCGCAGCCTACGCTGCTGGTATCGAGGAGGGCGATGTCATCATCGCCATCGATGGCAACAAGATCACCGAGATGGGCGAGCTACAGGAGCGCATCGGTCGTTGCCGTCCTGGAGATACTATCATCGTCACCGTAGACCGCAAGGGCACTAAGCGAGACTTCAAGGTAACGCTCAAAAACGATGAGGGTAGCACAGAGATCGTCAAGAGAGACAGCAGTAGCCTCCTCGGAGCCTCCCTACGAGAGATCTCGGGCGATCAGCTACGCAAGCAAGGCGTCAGCTATGGTCTGGAGGTCGTCAAGGTTGGCAAGGGCAAACTCCAGGAGGCAGGCGTCAAGGAGGGCTTTATCATCCTCTCGATCAATAATAAGGCTGTACGCAGTGTCTCTGCAGCACGCAAGCTGGTTGATGCAGCTCAGAAGACCCGCTTCGGAGACAAAGCGATACTACTCAAGGGCTTCTACCCTGGTGGCTCTATGAAGTACTACGCTATCGATCTCAGCTAGCACACATCGACGGGAAGCATCCTAACAAATAGTCAGAGTGACCCAGCAGACTTTTCTTTTGACTGGGTCACTCTGATTTCATACCAGCACACTACTATGACGGGCGGGCCTATGGGTTCGCCCGTTTTTTGTATCCATTGAGACTGTTGCAAAGTCAACAGTCTCACAATCTTGCGAGCAAGATTGTCTAGACTTTGCAGAAAGGATGAAGCGCAAGGCGCTGAGGGTGAGGTCTGAAGGGAGCATACCTCCGTATGTGACCGAAGCCGAATCCCGAAAGCAACACAGCGATTCGCCTTTATGCAACAGTCTCCCATTAGCACCAAGAGATATTAGCAATACTTGCTTTTGAGTTGTTATTTTATTACCTTAGACCTCAGATAGGTTTTAAAACCCTAACGAGACATAGCTCTCACCCCTCTTACCTCTTAAGCAAGATACTAACTAACATCAATAGTGCTATGAGAAAACTATCAGCCATTCTATTCGCAGGTCTATTAGTCTTAGGACTTGCGTCCTGTGACGATGATCCAATCAACCCACTCCCCACTGAGCCAGTCAGTCTGACGCTGACACCCACAGCAGTCACACTCAAGGTAGACGAGACGACACAGCTCACAGCAACTGTCGAGCCTAGGGATCGGACCTTTACCATCACCTTCACTAGCGACAATGAGCAGGTAGCCACGGTCGATGCTAAGGGACTCGTCAAGGCTGTTGCTGAGGGGCGTGCCCGTATCACCGCCAGAGTGGGCAGTCTCACAGAGCAGTGCGCCGTAACTGTATCAAACTCAGCTCCAAGCATAAAACTAGAACTACGCACCCCCACGCTAACTATACAAAAGGGCAAGACTGCGCAGATAGACTACACAGTCACACCAGCAGATACGCCCGTCACCTTCGTGAGTGACAAGACCGAGATCGCTACCGTCGATGCACAAGGTGTCGTGACTGCTATCGCTGCAGGCAGTGCGACCATCACCCTTGCCGCCGCAGGTCAGGAGGCTCAGGTAGCAGTCACCGTAACAGACAATGGCGGTGGCAAGACCCCTCAGGGACTCAATGAACTCCCCATTCTAAACTTCAATCCTGAGTATAATTTTGGAGATGGTCTAATCAGTGATCCAGAGATACTAGACCACGAGGCTCAGCTAGGGCGTGTCTCTCAGCCCATAACGATCGGAACGGATGAGTATGGTCAGGCTATAACGATCACTAACAGTTTTGTCAATACCGACCTAACTATCACGGCTGTCGCTTACCGACTAGCCACTGAGGATGGTGAGGATGCCATCCTAGCCTTGAGCAAGGAGTCTATAGCAGACTGTCCTAAGACCCTGGCTATGCTAGCCGAGTACGGATTTACAAGTCTACAGGACGAGCAGTTTCAGGGGGGCGCTCCAGCGAAGGTAGGCAAGAAAAACGACGACCCCTCCATCAGCGTGCAGCTCTACGATGAACCGATATCCCAGACACAGTCTATCCTGTCGATAGCATTCATAAAGAGTGAGCAAGAGAAGGAGATCGATACAGATCACCCCATCCTACCAGCTGTCCAGGACTTCCCCAACTATGCAGCTCTCATGACTGGAGACGTAGCCAAGATCAAAGCTGCCGAGGAGCAGATCGGGCTACGGGAGTATTGGTCAGGCGTCAGCGATGAGCCAGAGGCTAATCTCATGTTCGCTACCAAGGATGATCTCGAGTCTCAGACAAATATCAAAACCGCATATTACGTCTATACACCTACGAGAGGCGTTCGATTTGTCAATTGTATGGTCAACTTCATCAAGCGTCGGGAGGATCTATCTAATCCTAAGATCAAAGAGTGGTTCACAGCCAACGGCTTCGGCGAGAACTATCGATACGATGTTGAGCAGGGAGTAGCCACTAGCCTAGACGCTACAGGTAAGGTAGCCTGCGAGATCTACATCGACACAGGTCGAAATCGTGCATACCTCCGGGTCTTCGGAAATGAGACAACGGAGTCTGCTAGAGTGACACGTCGTCTAGCAAGTGAGCAGTACGACAGAGTATTGTATCGTCCTATACCAGTAAGAGGTCTCAAGGCGCTTCGCTAATCCTTTATCACTAAGTATCCATAGACTAGCCACACCATACGTGGCACCACATGCGTTACGACTAATTTCTATCTGGGGGTCTTGGAGACAATCTAGGGTTAACCCATTATAGTCACACGACTCCGTCACACGATAGCCACGTGGGAAATTTCAAATCCCCACGTGGCTATTTTTTATTTTCCACGTGGGGACGAAACGATTCCTCCGAAGTTTCATTTGATTCCTCCGAAGTTTCATTTGACATCCACGTGGAGAATAGTTTTTCTTCACGTGGAGATTCCCAAATATCCACGTGGAAATTTCCAAATATCCACGTGGATATCGTTTCCTCCGACAAATGCATAGGAGAGTCTCCTGCGATGATCGATTAAAATCACATCACTCTTGACCTGTCTCCTCTGTAGTCTGTCCCTTTTTTGTACCTTTACGGGTGAAATGAATATAGTCTGTGCCTTATGATGAAGCATATCGTATCTATCGAGCAGTGCGATGAGCAAGATATACTACGTATCTTGGATCGTGCTGCACTCTTTGAGGCCAATCCTAATCGCCATCTAATGGATGGGATGGTGGGTGCCACCTTGTTTTTCGAACCGTCGACGCGTACCCGACTGAGCTTTGAGACGGCGGTCAATAGGTTGGGCGGACGAGTCATCGGATTCTCCGATCCTAAGTCTAGTAGCTCGACGAAGGGTGAGTCGCTGAAAGACACTCTACTCATCGTCTCTAACTATGCCGACGTGATCATCATGCGGCACTACCTGGAGGGTGCCGCTCTCTATGCTACGGAGGTCTCACCCGTGCCGATCGTTAACGCCGGCGATGGTGCCAATCAGCACCCCTCGCAGACGCTCCTCGATCTCTACACAATCCGCTCTACACAGGGTACTCTCAAGGATCTACACATCGTGATGGTGGGTGACCTGCGCTTCGGACGTACGATCCACTCGCTCATAGAGGGGATGCGCTTCTTCTCACCACGTTTTACCTTTGTCGCACCGCCTGAGCTGCGACTTCCCGAGGAGTACAGACAGTATTGCGATGAGCACCATCTACGCTATGAGGAGACTTCTCTCTTTACCCCTGAGGTAATTGCCGATGCTGATATACTCTATATGACTAGGGTGCAGCGAGAGCGCTTTACTGATATGGAGGAGTATGAGCGGGTCAAGGATGTCTACATACTCAATAAGGAGATGCTACAAGGCACTAAGGACAATCTACGCATCCTCCACCCGCTGCCCCGTGTCAATGAGATCGCGACCGATGTAGATAGCAGTCCTAAGGCGGAGTACTTCCGCCAAGCTCAGAATGGACTCTACATACGTCAGTCGATACTCTGCGAGGTACTCGGTATAGATGTTGATAAATAACTGTACACTATGAAAGCTAAGACTCAAGACGCACTAAGCAAGCAGCAAGAGGGCATGCTGGTCACTGCCATCTGCAATGGTACCGTGATAGATCATATACCCCCCAAGAAGCTCTTTAAGATAGCCCATCTCCTACAGCTCGAGGATATGGAGGAGCCTATCACCATCGGCAACAACTTAGATAGCCACTATCTAGGCAAGAAGGGGATCATCAAGATCTCCGGACGGATGCTATCCGATGAGGAGGCGAGCCGCATAGCACTCATCGCTCCTGATGTACATATCAATATCATTAAGGACTACGAGGTGGTGGACAAGCGGACGCTACACCTCCCAGAGGAGATCATTGGCTTCGTCAAGTGCCCCAATGCTAAATGCATTACGAATAATGAGCCTATGCACACGCACTTTCACCTCATTGACGCTGAGCATGAGGTTCTATGCTGTCACTACTGTGGACGCAAGGTCACCGAGGATCGCATCGAGCTACTCTAATCAACAAGCTTACTAACAAACAAATATTTAATACTACTATGACAAATCAAGCTACAGCCCCCAAGTCTCGTCGTGGTCTGACAACGACAATTATCATCGTGGCGGTCGTACTGCTCCTTGTCTTCTGGGGCGTGGGACAGTATAACTCGATCGTGGTGCTAGATGAGCAGGTCAATACCTCGTGGAGCCAAGTGGAGAACCAATACCAGCGCCGTGCCGACCTAATCCCCAATCTTGTGGAGACGGTCAAGGGCTACGCCTCTCATGAGCGTGAAACCCTCGAGGGAGTGATCAACGCCCGCGCTAAGGCTTCACAGCCCATCGTCCCATCTGGCGAGGGAATGACTCAAGAGCAACTCAATCAATTCCAGCAAGCTCAGGGAGACCTAACTAGTGCGCTTAGCAAACTGATGGTTGTCGTGGAGCGTTACCCCGAGCTCAAGGCAGACGAAAACTTCCGTCAGCTACAGGCTCAACTAGAGGGTACAGAAAACCGTATCACGACGGCCCGTATGGACTTTAACAACCAGGCACAGCAGTACAATACGAAGATACGTCACTTCCCGACGAATATCTGCGCCGGTATCTTTGGCTTCCGCCAGCGTCCTTACTTCCAGGCTGAGGCTGGTGCAGAGCAAGCTCCTCAAGTAAAGTTTTAGTTGTTATTAGAGGTAGAGGGATAGGACTTCACTAGAGCCTCTAGTGGCACTAGTGGCACTAGTGGCACTAGTGAGCCTAGCCCTCATCTCTCTCTCTAACCTCTAACCTCTAATCTCTAACCTCTAGACTCCCCCATGAAGCGCACTTTACTCTTACTCGGACTACTGCTATCCTTTTGGGTACTACCTGCTCAGAAGGCTGTCTCGTGGGAGGATATTCCCAACGTACAGCTACAGGACAGCACGCAGTTTGTCTCCGACGTAGCGCACATCATCGAGCCCGAAGCGCAACAACGAATCAACGAGACGATCCTAAGCATGCGCCAGACGCATGGCGTGGAGGGAGTCGTCATCACCCTCCCCTCCATCGGTCAGAGTGGCTCTATCGAGGATCTCGCACGGGAGATACTCCGTGGCTGGGGCGTGGGCTCTAAGATAGACAATAGTGGCTTTGTCATGCTCATCTCGCTAGATAGTCGTCAGATACGCATAGAGACGGGCTACGGACTAGAGGGCGTGCTACCGGATGCCCTCTGTAGTCAGATCATCGCTCATCGTATGGCACCACACTTCAAGCGTGGAGACTATAGTACAGGCATCCTCTCTGGCGTGCAGGCGATACAAGAGACGATCACGGCAAACTACGAGGGGGCGACTCGCACAGATCGTGCCGAGGAGGATCAAGTGGCGGATGGCGTGTTCAATGGATTGGTGGTCCTCTTGGCGCTGATCCTCTGTGTCGTCATGCTGGTCTCTTACAAAGACGAGCAGACAGCTCCAGAGCAGCGGATCAAGCGACTCAACAGGCAGATCCTAGGCTTCCTATTCGTAGCTTTGATCTTAATGATCGGTGGAAGCTTCCTCTTGATAGCGGGAGCCATCGTCGTACTCCTCGCTCTTTATGCGATCTTGCGCCATCGGCTCTCTCAGGAGGCTCTCCGCTGTCATACATGCCATCAAGATCAGTTGCAGCGTCTCTCTGATACGGCTAAGCTATCGCTCCTGACGCCAGCACAGCAACTGGAGGAGCGACTCGGTAGTGTGCACTACCTAGTCAAGCAGTGTGATAACTGTGGTGCTGTAGAGCGTTATGGCGAGGTAGTCGGGAACTCCCCCTACAAGCGTTGTCCGCACTGCGGAACCTATGCCATGCAGCGCATCGGGACACTCCGTCTGCGCTCTACTGATCGGCGCATAGCCTACATCCATCGTCAGAAGTTTCACTGTCTCTACTGCGATCAAGACCACCACGAGGACGAGACTGTCTATAAAGAAAATGACTCTGCACTAGGTGGAGCTATATTAGGCGGTATCATCGGTAGCTCTCTCGGACGAGGTGGCTTCGGCGGTGGCTTCGGCGGAGGTTTCGGTGGCGGAGGCTTTGGCGGCGGATCGGGCGGTGGCGGTGGTGCCACTGGGGGCTGGTAAAACTTTCCACTACACCTTATATCTTAGGCATTATGTCAATACTACTTTACTTCTTACTGCTCATCTTAGGCTTGGTCATGATCACAGCTGGGGCAAACTTCCTTACCAATGGCTCTGTGACGATCGCTGAGCGACTGGGCGTGTCGCAACTGGTGATCGGTCTCACCATCGTAGGCTTTGGTACCTCAGCTCCTGAGTTGGTCGTGAGCATCACCTCGGCTCTAGCCAACAAGCCAGATATCGCCATCGCCAATGTGGTAGGAAGTAACATCGCTAACATCCTCCTCATCCTAGGCGTCAGTGCTATGATCTACCCGCTCCGTGTGACGCACGATGCTATGAAGCGAGATATACCGATAGCTATGCTGGTCACAGCCATCTGTCTCGTTATGGCGAGCGATCATCTCCTCACGGGAGGATTCTCGGGCAATATCATCGATCGTGGCGATGGTATCGTGCTCCTCTGCTTCCTCATCTTCTACCTTTATCTAGCCTTCATGTCTGCGGCTAAGGAAAAAGCACCCGAGCCTGATCTCTCATCGCTAGAAGAGGATCTAGATAAGTCTAAGGCAAAGCATGCAACTAGGACACTGCTAATCTCTATCGCTAAGGTCATCGGAGGACTTGCGCTACTGATCTTCGGTGGACGTCTATTCGTAGACAATGCCTCTAGTATAGCACGCTCTTGGGGTGTGAGCGAAGCAATCATCGGACTCACCATCGTAGCCATCGGCACCTCACTGCCAGAGCTAGCCACATCTGTCGTGGCAGCTGTCAAGCGTCAGCCAGACCTTGCCATCGGCAACGTCGTGGGGAGCTGCATCTTCAACATCCTCTTCATCCTCGGCGCCTCTGCCACGATCACGCCCCTGGTACCAGCAGGCATACAGTTGCTGGACTATCTGATGATGCTGGTCGCTGTCTTCCTCCTCTTTATCTTTAGCAACGTCCTCGGACGAGCTATGATCAGTCGCAAGGAGGGCATTGCACTGCTCGCCGTCTACGTAGCCTATATGACCTACCTCATACTCCAGTCTCTCGGCATCGGAGTGTAGCTCCCTTTTTAAGAATGAATTGGTCTCGTCCTTAGAGAGTTGTTGCCAAAACAGTCTAAGATCTTCGTTGAGGTAATAAGCAGTAGAATCCTTGAACGTTTGAGCATTTCCCTCCAAAAAAGGAAGGCGCCAGGCTTCCTCCTCTGTGCTTGAATGGGGATAAACGATTCGCCCCGTATTATGATGAGCGACAATGGTTTGGTAGATATGTGAGGACGCACATTGGTTCGTTGAGCTGACTTGTAATGAGACTCGCGGAATCTAGGGAAGTATGGCTTTTGGTAGTGAGGTCTAAAATGAGTACTTTTGCAGAGGGTGTATTGCAGATACGCCTCAGCTAGTTTGAGCCTATCTTTCCTCCCCAGCCGATCTGAGGAGGACGGGATGGGTATTTACCACCTAATTATTGCTGTATGCTCAGCGGGTGGAAGCGTTTTTATACTTAACTATAGTTATGGACTTACACTTACTAGAACTTAGTGACCAGGAGATAGCACGTCGCAACAGCCTAGACGAGATACGTCAGATGGGCATCAACCCTTATCCAGCAGCCGAGTATGTCGTGACGGCGCATGCTCAGGAGATACAAGACCAATATCAAGATGAGGCACCTCGCCAGGAGGTGAGCATCGCTGGTCGTGTCATGAGCCGACGTATCATGGGTAAGGCTTCCTTTATGGAGCTACAAGATGCCTCGGGACGTATACAGGTCTATGTGACTCGTGATGACCTCTGCCCAGGAGAGGATAAGGATCTATACAACAAGCTCTTTAAGAAGCTTCTCGACATTGGCGACATCGTCGGTGTCAAGGGCTTTGTCTTCCGTACCCAGACGGGCGAGATCTCGGTGCATGCTGAGGAACTGACCTTGCTGAGCAAGGCTTTGCGTCCGCTCCCTATCGTCAAGGCTAAGGATGATCAGGTTTTCGACGGCTTTACCGATCCTGAGCTACGTTACCGCCGTCGCTATGTGGACCTGATAGTCAATGATGAGGTGAAGGGGATCTTCGTCAAGCGCACAAAGATCTTCCAGTCGATGCGCAACTTCTTCAATGCGCGTGGCTATCTAGAGGTGGATACACCTGTCCTGCAGTCTATCCCTGGAGGTGCTGCGGCTCGTCCCTTCGTAACTCATCACAATGCGCTTGACATACCGCTCTACTTACGTATCGCCAATGAGCTTTACCTCAAGAGACTGATCGTAGGTGGCTTCGAGGGGGTTTACGAGTTTAGTCGTAACTTCCGCAATGAGGGTATGGACCGGACGCACAATCCTGAGTTTACCTGTATGGAGATCTATGTAGCCTACAAGGATTACCGCTGGATGATTCAGATGACGGAGCAGATGATCGAGCATATCTGTCAGGAGGTGCTAGGCTCTACGACTATTCAGGTAGGGGAGCACACGATAGAGTTTAAGCCTCCCTATCGTCGTCTCACGATGATCGATGCTATCCAAGAGTATGGCGGGGTCAACATCGATGGCATGGACGAGGCTGAGCTACGCAAGGTGTGCCAGTCTAAGGGCGTGGAGATCGATGACACGATGGGTGTCGGCAAGCTGATAGACGAACTCTTTGGTGCAGTCGCTGAGCCACACTTGGTGCAGCCGACCTTTATTATAGACTATCCGAAGGCGATGTCTCCGCTCACTAAGGAGCATCGCGATAGGAGAGATCTGACAGAGCGCTTCGAGCTATTTGTCAATGGTAAGGAGCTGGCCAATGCATATTCGGAGCTCAACGACCCGATAGATCAGCGTCATCGCTTTGAGGATCAGCTACGCCTGAGCGAGCGTGGAGACGATGAGGCGATGTATATCGATCACGACTTCCTGCGCGCTCTAGAGTTCGGTATGCCCCCCACATCTGGTATGGGTATCGGTATGGATCGCCTCGTGATGCTCTTGACGGGTCAGGAGAGTATTCAAGAGGTCTTGCTCTTCCCACAGATGCGTCCTGAGATACAGCCTAAGCGTGACAAGGAGGAGGCTTACGAAGCCGTTGGCATTGACAAGACTTGGGTGCCACTCTTGCAGAAGGCTGGCTACCTCACGGTCGCAGACCTTGCGGGCAAAGCTCCTGGCAAGGTGATGCAGCAGATGATGGATATCAATAAGAAGTATAAGTTAGGCTTGCAGATCCCTGCACTGGAGGAAATATCCAAGTGGGTGGGCGAGGAGTCTACGAAATAATTTAAGTTCACCCATCTCTCTCGTTAGAGGGAATGTCGTGTATACGGTACAGTCAATATGGATATTGGTCGCATAGGCATACTAGGTAGTGGTAGCTGGGCTACTGCACTGGCTAAGATCTCTCTAGAGTCTACGCCTGAGATAAATTGGTTTGTGCGTCGTGATGATCAGGTGCAGCGCTTTAAGGCTACGGGACACAACCCCGACTACCTCTCGAGTGCTGCCTTTGATCCAGAGAGGATAACCTTCTACACCGAGGGTTTGATCAACCCTTTCTTTCGCAATAGTGACACCATCATCTTGGTGACCCCTTCGCCCTACATCAAGCACTACCTCAAGAAGGTGAAGCGTAGTAGCATGCGGGGTAAGCTGGTCATCAATGCGATCAAGGGCATTGTGCCTGACGAAAACCTTTTGGTCTCGGAGTTCCTTATTAAAGAGTTCTCCCTGCCGAAGGAGCAGATCGGAGTGGTGAGTGGTCCTTGTCACGCTGAGGAGGTGGCGCAGGAGCGTCGTAGCTACTTGACCACAGGAGCTTACAGCAGTGAGCTGGCGCATCTGATGGCTGACACGCTCTCGTGTGACTACATCACCTGTACCACTTCAGACGATGTGGTCGGCATTGAGTTTGCTTCGGTGCTAAAGAACATCTACGCCATTGCTGCGGGTATCTGCAACGGACTCAATTATGGAGACAACTTCCAGAGCGTGCTCATCAGCAACGCTATTGCTGAGATGAATAGCTTTGTCAATACGGTGCACCTGCTCAATAACCGTGTCATTACTAACTCGGTCTATCTAGGCGACCTGCTCGTGACCGCTTACTCCAACTATAGTCGCAATCGTACCTTCGGCACGATGATTGGTAAGGGGTACAGTGTCAAGGCGGCGCAGGTGGAGATGGAGATGGTGGCGGAGGGCTACTATGGTGCTAAGTGCGTGCGCGAACTCAACACAACACGCTACCGAGTCAATATGCCGATCATGGACGCTGTTTATGAGATCCTCTACAACAAGCAGTCGGCTAAGGAGACCATTGAGCGGCTCTCTCTCAAGTTCCGCTAAACTCTTGCTCAAGCCCCTGCTAACGGACGAACCCTATCTAACCTAACATACGATACACTATGAAGACAGCCGCATCGCTCATTAAGATCGACACAACACATGCGCAGGCTCATCTATCGGCAGAGACCATCCGTCAGGCGGAGCAAGATGCGCTCGCAGCGATTCAGACGTTACACACAGGCTCAGGAGTTGGTAACGACTTCCTAGGCTGGCTCACGCTCCCCGAGGAGATGCTCGAGCGTGACCTTTGCAAGCAAGTACAGACGGTAGCCGATAGGCTTCGTCAGGAGTGCCTATATATAATATGTATAGGCATCGGGGGCAGTTACCTAGGAGGCAAAGCGGTCATAGAGGCACTCGGAGACCACTTCTCCACACATCGTAAGCCTGATCTGGGGCGTCCGCAGGTACTCTTCGCTGGGAACAATATCAGCAGTGACTATCTGCACGATCTGATGGATCTGGTCGTGGACAAGCCTTTTGGCATTGTCAATATCTCTAAGAGTGGTACGACGACCGAGCCAGCTATTGCCTTCCGCATGCTGAGCCAATACTTAGTGGCTCGTGATGGTCAGGAGGTGGCTGAGCGGCGTATCGTTGCCATTACCGACAAGAAGCGGGGTGCTCTGCGTCGCCTAGCAGACGAGCAGGGGTACGACACTTTCGTCATACCGGACAACGTAGGCGGTCGCTTCTCCGTATTGACTCCTGTGGGACTCCTGCCGATTGCTTTGGCAGGCTTTGATATTGAGGCATTGCTCCAAGGCGCCAGCGACACGGCTCTCCTGTATAGTAGCACGGAGCATCCGCTAGAGACCCCGGCGGTGCAATATGCCGTGACAAGACAAGCCGCCTATCGAGAGCGTGCTGTGAGCGAGGTGCTGGTAGCATTCGAGCCTCGGCTGAGTGCCATCGGGCAGTGGTGGATGCAGCTCTTTGGCGAGAGCGAAGGCAAGGAGGGCAAGGGACTACTCCCGCTCTCTCTGACCTACACGACCGATCTGCACTCGATGGGGCAGTGGATACAGCAAGGTCCCCACAATATCCTTGAGACGATGATTGTGGTCGACACGCCGCGAGACACCATAACCATCCCGACTGACGAGCAAAACTTAGATGGTCTTAACTACCTAGCAGGCGAGACCATGCACTATGTCAATGAGCAGGCGCATCTAGGCACGCTCTTAGCGCACGAAGATGGCGGCGTGCCAGTCCTACAGTTGCAGTTGCCGCAGATCGATGCTAGGACGATTGGCGCCTTCATCTATACGATGGAGTATGCGGTCGCCGTCAGTGGCTATATGATGGGGATCAACCCCTTTGACCAGCCAGGCGTGGAGGACTACAAGCGCAATATGTTTGCCCTCCTAGCTAAGCCAGGCTTCGAGAGCGAGACGAAAGTGATGCGCCAGCGGCTCAACAAATGAACTTACGACAGATTACAACAATGACAGATACGATACAAACAACCCACAAGAAAAGCTACCACGAGGTCATCCCTCTCCCTGAGTATGGACATCATATCCAGCACATGGTAGACCACTGCTTGACCATTGAGGACCGCGACGAGCGGACTCGGTGCGCTCACGCTATTGTCAAGGCGATGGCTATCATACAGCCCGAGCAGGCTAAGAAGTCGGAGGATCACAAAGTCCTCTGGGATCACCTCGCCGTCATGTCGCACTTTGCGCTAGACATTGACTATCCCGTAGAGCCCATTCACGAGGAGGCACTCCGTGGTGCGCCTGAGCCTTTGTCCTATCCCGAGGACGACATCATCTATCGTCACTATGGGCACATCATTCAGGAGCTGATCAAGAAAGCGTGCGAGATGCCTGAGGGTGACGAGCGCGAGGCTTTGGCACTCTCCATCGCCAACCGTATGAAGCAAGCTTATATCCTGTGGAATAAGCGTGCCGTCGATGACTACACCATCTTTAAGGATCTCTACGAACTCTCTGGCGGTAAGCTCGTGCTGAACGAAGAGGAGCACCAGCTAGATGCTACCACACGACACACGCCTCAGGGGCGGGGTGGCAACCGATCAAGACGACAGTACAAGCGTCCAGCACGTAGCAACAACTCTAGAGGAGGTGGTCGCCGAGGTGGTCGACCCAACCGTTCTAGACGTTAGCCGATACAGATACATCTCACTTCTTACCCTTGCGACACTAGCTTATGGCATCTTACATCATCGAGGGAGGTCACAGACTCCATGGCGAGGTAACCATACAAGGAGCTAAAAACGAAGCGCTCCAAGTCATCGCCGCCACCTTACTAACCAGCGAAGAGGTCATCCTAGAGAATGTACCTGACATCCTCGATGTCAACAACCTCATCAAGCTCGTACAGCTCCTCGGTGTCGAGGTGACACGACTCAGCCACGACAGCTATCGCTTTAGGGCTCAGGAGATAGATTTAGACTTCGTCGACTCTCCGCAGTTCCTCCATGAGAGCAAGATCTTGCGAGGCTCCGTCCTACTCGTCGGTCCTCTCGTCGGGCGCTGTAGGCATGCGGTCTTTCCCAAGCCCGGCGGTGATCAGATAGGACGTCGCCGACTAGACACGCACTTGATCGGCATAGCCACCCTAGGGGCGGAGTGCGAGTATGATCAGGAGCGTAGAGCCTTTCGCATAGAGGTGCCACAGCTACGAGGAGCTTATATGCACCTCGAGGAAGCCTCCGTGACAGGCACTGCCAACGTGATCATGTCGGCAGTCCTTGCAGAGGGCAAGACGACCATATATAATGCTGCTTGCGAACCGTACATACAGCAGCTCTGCCGTATGCTCGTCTCTATGGGAGCCCGCATCTCTGGTATCGGCTCTAATCTGCTCACCATCGATGGTGTCGAGCGACTACACGGCACGAAGCACCGCATCCTACCCGATATGATCGAGGTAGGTAGCTTCATCGGCATTGCGGCCATGACGCAGAGCGAGCTAACGCTCAAGGACGTTGGTCTGCCCGACCTAGGACTCATCCCGCAGATGTTTCGCAAGCTCGGCATCGAGATCATAGAGCGAGGCGATGACCTCATCATACCCGCCAGAGAGAGCTACGAGATAGAGACCTTTATGGATGGCTCTATTCTCACCATTGCCGATGCTCCGTGGCCGGGACTAACGCCAGACCTGCTGAGCGTCTTCCTTGTTGTGGCAACACAAGCCAAGGGAACCGTCCTCATTCATCAGAAAATGTTTGAGAGCCGTCTCTTCTTTGTGGACAAGCTCATCGATATGGGCGCACAGATCATCCTCTGCGACCCACACCGAGCAGTCGTCGTGGGCAAGGACCACCAGACCCGCTTGCGTCCTGCCGTGATGGCTTCACCAGATATACGCGCTGGTATCGCTCTCTTGATAGCAGCACTGAGTGCCGATGGCACCAGTGTGGTCAACAACGCCGAGCAGATAGATCGTGGCTACCAGCATTTACACGAGCGGCTCAACGCTCTAGGTGCTCACATTGAGAGACGCGATGAGTAGTACCACCGCCTTTACTGTGCCGGAGCTCACGCCCATTGGCCACTTAGGCAAGCCACACGGCGTGCGTGGTGAGCTAGTCGCTTACCTAACCATCGAGCTAGAGACACTATGCAGTGATCCTAGCTGCGAACCCTTTTACCTCTTTGCCGAGATCGATGCGCTACCCGTGCCGTACCAGCTCCTGAGCTATCGCAGCAAGGGTGACAGCTACCTGCTCACCCTGGCGCATGTCGCTGACCGATCCATCGCCGAGCAGATGACTGGATGGCGCCTCTTCATTCCCACGGAGCTACTGGCAGAGAGCGAGGTCGCTTATAGCTGGGATCACTTCATCGGCTTCCGAGTGGTCACTCCCGAGGAAGAGCTTGTCGGCACGATCCTAGAGGTCAATGACCAAACGGAAAACATCCTCCTCACCATCGAAAGCTCCGACAGCACCCAGCGCTTGATCCCTATCCACGAGGAGCTCGTCGAGGCGATAGATCCTGAGAGCAAAACCATTCAGCTACATATACCCCAAGGGCTACTAGACTTGTAAGCCCACTCCTTTTCTCAAGCAGACTACACACTATGCGACGCATCGCACTCTTTGGCTCGACAGGCAGTATCGGCACCCAAGCACTGGAGGTCATCTCCTTTCATCCCGAGCTGCTCTCCGTCTATGCACTCACCACTCATCGCAACGTCCCCCTCCTCGTAGAGCAGGCGGAGAAATACCATCCGGCCGTCGTGGTCGTAGCTGACGAAAATGTCGCCACAGAGCAGGCCGCACTCCTCAAAGGACTAACCTGCACCGTGCTCGTTGGCGCCGAGGGGCTCTGCGAACTGGCGCAGCATAGCGACTACGACGTCATGCTCTCCGCTCTTGTTGGCTTTGCCGGTCTGCGTCCCACTCTCCTAGCTATTGAGAGCGGTCATGAGATTGCTCTAGCCAATAAGGAGACTCTCGTGGTGGCGGGGCAACTCATCATGCGATCTGCTCGGGAGCATGGTGTGCGCATCCTCCCTGTGGACTCAGAGCACTCTGCCATCTACCAATGCTTGATGGGCGAGGGGACCCCTCTGGAGCGTATCTGGCTCACGGCTAGTGGAGGTCCCTTCTGGCAGATGCCTCTCGACAAGCTAAGTCAGGTCACCGTAGCTGACGCCCTCCATCATCCACGCTGGTCAATGGGCGCTAAGGTGACGATCGACTCGGCGACGATGATGAACAAAGGCTTTGAGATGATGGAGGCGTGTCACCTCTTTGCCGTCACGGCAGATCAGATCTCTATCTTGATACACCCCGAGAGTGTTGTGCACTCGATGGTGCAGTTTGCCGATGGTTCGGTCAAAGCGCAGCTAGCCGTCCCCGATATGCGTCTCCCGATCAGCCTAGCGCTCCATGGTGGCGTGCGAGAGCCGCTGCCCATAGCTCGTCAGCCGTTTGTCGGAACGACGCTACACTTTGAGGAGCCAGATGCTGCTCACTTCCCCTGCTTGGGTCTCGCTTTCGAAGCGTTCCGACAGGGAGGAAATATCCCCTGCTTGCTCAATGCTGCCAACGAGGTCGCTGTGCGCGCTTTCCTCGATGAGCGGATCGGCTTCACCGAGATAGCGCAGCTTATCGAGCCAATTATGACTGCTGTCGCCTATGACGCTACCCCGACGCTCGAAGCTCTGCTACACTACCACGACGTAGCGACCGCCTTAGCCACGGAGCAGCTTCCACGCTAGTTATCTTGCCAAACAAACATCTGTGAGTCCTCGTAGTTTTTACTACGGGGACTTTTGCTTAATTCCTATTTTGAGGTAAAAGGTTCGAGGTCGGCGTATTTTGATCAACTGAGTCCATAAAAACAGAATATCCACGTGGAGATTTTCGATTTCCCACGTGGATATTTTTTATTCTCCACGTAGGCGCGAATCATTTCCTCCGAAGTTTCATTTGATTCCTCCGAAGTTTCATTTCGTCCCTACGTAGGCATTTTTCATTCTCCACGTGGAGATTTGAAAATTTCCACGTGGGGATCTACCCCTTCTGAGGCAAGTGCCTATTGTGGCATAAAAGATCCCTATCACATGTTAGTGTTTCCCTCCATCACCTAGGTGAAACTAAAATCCCTTGGGGCGAACGGTTGACCAAGAGTGCTATTTATACTACCTTTGTCTCTAGTAAAACAAAGATGAACCGATGAAACAGATATTACAGCGTCTCCTCTTGCTCGTCGTGAGCCTGCTCCTGGTCACGACGACGCTCATGGCACAGGCTCCTCTGCGGCATGTAGTCAAGAAGTTGGAGACCGTCTACTCAATCTCCAAGCGCTATGGTGTCTCCGAGGAGGAGATATACCGGCTCAATGAGGGCAGTCAGTTGGGTATCCGTGAGGGACAGACGCTCCTGATCCCTCAGCGTAAGCCAGACACGATTTATGTCGAGGCTCCGGCGGTCGCCCAGGTTGAGCCGGGCATTCACGTGGTGCAGTCTGGCGAGACGCTCTACAGCATCAGCCGTAAGTATGGGCTGACGGTGAGCAAGCTCCTAGAGCTCAACCCGCAAAAGCATGATGCGCAGATCGCAGTAGGGGAGCGGGTGATAGTAGTCTCAGGAGCTAAGCTTGAGCAGGTCCCCAATCCGCTGAATGGTACTCAGATAGAGCAGGTGCGGGTAGCTCTGATACTACCTCTGCGAGAGAGTGGGCAGCCTAGTCGCTATCTGCACTTTTACGAGGGAGCACTCCTAGCTATCGAGCGGTTGCAGCGTCAGGGCGTGAACATTGATCTGCAGGTCGATGCCGCCGTCAATCGCTCAGCACTCGAGCAGCTCCTCAAGAGCAAGGAAGGAGAGCAGTACGACCTGATCATCGGCGGTGACTCAGAGCAGAGCGTAGAGCTACTGGCTCAGCACGCTAAGGCACAGCAGGCGGTCTATCTCTCGCCCTTCATATGGCAGAGCGGTAAGGGGCAGCTGTATGACCACTTCTTCCAGCTCAACCCCGCACAGTATCGTGTCACGCAGAGATTGCAGAGAGCTTTTGTCGAGCGTTATGCTGGCTGTCAAGTACTCCTCGTGCGTTGTGGCGAGGGGGATCAGACGGACAAGTTCGAGGCTATAGAGACGGCTTGTCGAGAGGCGGGCATAGCGATGCAAAGTCGCTCTCTACGGGAGCTGGCTGTCGGACAGTGGCCTCGCCAGAGTAGCAAGAAGTGTGTGATCCTGCTTAACTCAAGCAAGCAAAAAGATCTCAAAGCGGTACTAGATGCTATGCGTGATGCGCAGCTCTCGACGAGAGACTATCAGCTTTTCGGCTATCCGCAGTGGCAGACCTATGGCAAGAATATGGATGAGCGTCTGCAAGCGGTGGGGGCTACGATCTTCTCCACTTTTTACTGGGATAAGGAGCTCCCCGAGAGTCAGCAAGTTAGGGATGCGTACAAGCATTGGTACGGACGTGATATAGAGGAGGGCTACCCAAGCTATGCCCTGCTGGGCTATGACGTGGTGCGCTACTTCATAGCCGCTCTCTCATCGTATGGACGGAGCTTCCAGCAGTACCAGCATCAGCTGCCTAGTGATGGTCTGCAGTCGGGCTTTCTCTTTGCACCAGCTGTCACGGGACGTGGCTCTAAAAGAGGGGGCTACACGAACTTGAACCTCTTCTTCATTACTTATAGTCCACGGGGGACGCAGCGTCAGCAGATCCCTCTGGCAGAGTAGATCAGCCCTATGCGAAGCTTGATGAAATGGTGGAGCGGACTGCTCCTCATACTCCTCTGCTCCGTACTCCCCGCACAGGCTCAGCGCTCGCAGCTGAAGCCTCTAGAGGTGCGCATAGGGGGTGGTGGAGGTGTGAGTGGCTCGATGCTCGACCTGGTGCCACGTGTGGAGATGCTGCCCCACCTAGGAGCTATGGGCTACGTGGGGGTGCTGCTGACTAATCAGAAATATACGGGTATGACGATGCGGCTCTCTTACGAGCAGAGGGGATGGCGAGAGGAGTATACGGAGCCGATCGCTTATAGCTTCTCAAGAGATATGGACTTCATTGACCTGACGCTGATGGCACACCTCTACTATCCCTTTGGTGCGTTCCAGCTGGGACTAGAGGTGGGGCCAAGTGTGGGCTACATCATACGAGATGTGAGCAGTCCCACGCCGAGCGAAGAGACGCGAGCCGTCGTGCAGAGACGTCATGTCTATCCGCTCTTTAGCAAGTTCTCCTGGGGACTCAAAGGTGGTCCCGTCATGAGCTTAGACATAGCGCAGAGGCATAGGATCACGCTGAGCGGACACTTCTACTATGGTTTGAGTGACATCTTTGCTACGACCGTGCGCGACGATTACGGTCGTGCGGGCGAATTGGGCGTCACGGTGGGGCTGGGCTATTACTTCAAGGTGCGCTGATGCTGGTCTTACTGCTCCTATACTCTTTAATCCTCTTTGTGGTGACTTACCCACTGCTCCCAGTCTCCTGGGTGGGGGTCATCGCCTTCGGGGGTAGTGCACTACTTGCCTCTTGGACCTACTTATGGGGCTACCGATGGCTTTATCGTCAGCCTGCCCCGCAGGAGCCGAGTGAATTGCTAGCCCTGCCTCTCGAACCGCTCAGACGATACTTGAAGGGGGTGAAGCCTGTACGTTGCCTCCTCTACGCAATCCTTGCGGTGCTCATCTATCTACTGCTCACATGGGGTAACGAAGCACTCGTCGCCGTATGGCCAGAGGGGTGGGGCGGTGCTTGGCTACGCAACTGGAGCAAGCTGGTCGAGGAGGCGCAGACGACGCTCATAGAGGAGTCAAATATAGGATGGTCTCTCCTCATAGTCGGGGTGCTGACGCCGATTGCCGAGGAACTCTTCTTCCGAGGGGCGCTCATGGGGTGGATGATGCTGAGGCACTTTCCACGCTGGAGCGTCATCCTCCTTCCAGCACTACTCTTTACCGTGATGCATCTCAATCCCGTGGGCATGCTGCCGATCTTCTTTCTTGCCCTCTTGCTGGGTCATCTGCGCTGGGCTGCGGACTCACTCTGGCCATCGGTCGCGCTACACATGCTTAATAACCTTTTAGTCTTGGGTATCTGTGGCCTCTAGTGACAACTTCCTCTCGCAGGTCGTCAGGCGACTGCGCAGTAATGGCACACCGCTGAGAGAGCAGCTGCTGGTGGTGCCGACGAAGCGTGCTGGCACATTCTTACAGCGTGAGCTCGTCGCGCAACTGGCTGAAGCTGCCACTATCCTGCCTCGCATCGTCACCATCGACGAGTGGATCACTGAGATGAGTGGACGGGTTATCCTAGACAATACGGCACTCATATCGATACTCTATGAGGTCTACGCAGCTTATCTAGCGGAGCAGGGCGAGGAAAAGGCGGCGACAGATCAGATGCTCCGCCTGAGTCAGACGGAGCGCATGCTGCGAGACTTCCAAGATATGGATCTAGCCTTGGCAAATGTGGAGATGCTCTTGGGAAATCTCGAGGAGCTGGATGCTTTTGATGACTACTCCTTCTTAACAGAAGAGGAGTGCGAAGCAATTCGAAAGTTTTGGACCACACTGCCTAAAGACTTTTTCAAAAAACCGCAAGGCGAGGAGTATCTCCACTTCTCCGTCGTTTGGAGAGAGATTTACAAGCGATTTAATGCGCGTTTAACCGAGCTCGGGGTGGCGTACCGAGCAGCAGCTTATAGGCTCGTTGCAGAGCGAGACTTTACTGACGATGATCTACTCAAAGAGCTACGTCGTCATAGTGGCTCGAAGATCAGCTTGGTCTCCTTCGTAGGACTTTATAACCTAACACCAGCGGAGCAGAAGATCATCAAGAAGCTACAGATAGCCAGTGCTGAGGCTCTTAATGTGCAGCTTTACTGGCAAAAGGTTTCGCTAGACGCTACAGACGAATTTACAGATCATCTCTATCGTACGATAGAGCAAAATGTCGAGCTCCTCGGGGGCGAGATCATAGACGGAGGAGTGGCTCGTGTGTATTCGCCAAAGATTCATCTGCTCTCGCTCAACTCGACCATTCTCCAGCCACAAGTGGTCAACAGTCTTATCGATAAGATTATCAAGCACGATCCTAAAGCACCTGAGGAGCTGCGCATAGCGATCGTCCTCAATGATGAGAAGACGCTCATTCCCTTGATGAAGTCGCTCAAGCAACCGACCTGCACATCGCTCAACGTGACCATGGGCTACCCCCTCCAGTACACCTCTGTGGCGACCTGGATACGTAGGTACCTAAACATCTTCGGTCTCGTGAGTCCCTTGGATAGAGAGCTAGCTCGTGTCAAGCTCACCTGTTCACGCTTACAGCTGTGGCTGGCGGCTCCCTTGACGCGCAAGCTCTTTGGCGAGCTGACGACTACCCTGATGGATCAGATAGCTCTGCACCACTACGCCATCACAGCGTTGGAGCTGCGTAAGATCATAGAGGAGCTTACGAATGGGGCTGATGAGGCGGTGCGACAGCCTCTCCTAGAGATACTCACACCCAGCTTCACTGGTAAAGAGCTACTCGGCCGTGTAGGGCAACTGCTAGAGCTGCTCAAAGGAACCTCGTCAGTGCCAGAGGAAGAGGAGGACGAGCCTGCTGACGAGCCAATAGATCAAGTGATCCTCTCGGAAGCGCTCGACCAGATCATTCTCTATGTCACTCAAGTGTCTAACCTGTTACAACCGAATGAGAGTGATCGTCATCTGCTAGACACGCCATCACATGTCGCCTATCTCTTGGAGCAGCTGTTGGCTGTGGGGAGTATCCCCTTCGAGGGCGCTCCGCTAGAGGGCTTGCAGGTGATGGGCTTCTTGGAGACCCGTACGCTCACCTTTGACTATGTGATCATGCTCAATGTGCAGGAGGGCGATCTGCCTAAGTCGAGCCATACGACGACGCTGATCCCCGACCTATTACGGCGAGCTGCTCACATGACCACTTACCGTACGGAAGACGATACCAATGCTTACCACTTCTATCGACTCATACAGGGAGCTAAGGAAGTTTATCTACTCCAAGATACTCGCCCTAAGAGCATCTCCTCGATGGAGCCTTCGCGCTATGTGGATCAGATACGCTATCTGACAAACTTACAGCTCCAAGAGGCCGCTTATGCAGACCCACTGGAAGCGAGAGACGAGACGGTGTCCCAGATCACGGGCCAAGACGAGGAGGTGCGTGACTACCTAGAGCAACTAACTTCGGGCGAGAGGACCTTCTCTCCATCTGACCTGATCACTTACTACAAGTGCCCTTACCAGTTTTACCTTAAGAAGATAAAGGGTGTTGGCGAGCCACGACCTGAGCCTGGCGTGGTGACACAGATAGAGCTTGGCTCGATAGTGCATGAGTATCTGGAGCAGTTTTACAAAGGACTGGTACAGAAGTCTGGGGACGTGATCACTAGGGATCAGCTTGAGCATAAGGTCTCTCGTCAGACGCTGACAGACATCTATAAAGAGATTGTCTCTGACAAGAGTGCCCCAGACGATATCCTCCTGACAGATCTGGAGCGATACATCAGCAAGGCTCTGGAGATAGACCGGCTCTTGCTCGGAGACAGTGGTACGCTCCAGCTGCTGGCTAGTGAGACGAAGATAAAGAACGTCCCCTTCCAGTGGGGCACGCATACGATATACATGACTGGTCAGCCCGATCGAGTAGACAAAGTCTGTGGAGGTATCTGTCGCATCGTAGACTACAAGACAGGGACCATCAAGCAGCCTAAGAAGCTAAAGAAACTATCCTTCGATACGCTAACAAGCTGGCGCTTTCAGAAAAACAACTATAAGCTGGGTGGCTATATGCTACAGTCTTATCTCTACGCCTTGCTCTATGCTCAGCAGCCAGAGGTTGGAATAGAGGAGCTGCAGCCTACGCTCTACTCACTGGCTCCCGCTGTACCAGTTAGTGAAGGAGCAATATGCTTGGACGAACCCAAGGATCTAAACGCAATCAAAGAGATTGTATTCAAATACTTGGACTTGCTAGTAGACCCTGAGAAGAAGTTCTTCCAAACCCCCGTACAGGACATTTGCAAGGAATGCGACTACAAGACAATCTGCGGACGCAAGTAGCTTGACCTCTTGAGATACCATATATATCGTAGCACGCCACATGAAGACTAAAAGCCTGATCCTATTACTCCTCATACTCGTCAGCTCTGCCGTGACACTCTCGGCTCAGAGCGTCTCAGCCAGCCCATCTGCTAGTCCAGGCAAGCTCAGTCAGCCCTATACCCCGACGGGGCAGCAGGTACAGCTCTTGGCTTATCATCCTGCTGCTGGAGAGGGGAGTGGTGCGGTTACCTTGACCTTCCCCATAGCTACGGGAGAGCAGCTCTACAGCTACACCACCTCGATACAGGAGGCGCAGCCCGTCGCTACGGCGCAGTATGCGGGTACGACCGTCACCGTGCCAAATGCACAGCTGGAGTGCGGATACTTCACCGCTCAGCCTAGTCAGATCATGATGACGCGGGCCTATTACTGGATCTTTGACTACAGTCGTGTCTCTCTAGTAGATCTCACTCTGACAGCGGACTACGATGCTGCCGAGCCTTGCCAGCAGGTGACGCTCGCCCTCTCTCGTCCGCTTGCTCCCATATCCTATCACACGCTACAAGGCGCTACCATGCAGGCGGATCGTGGCTTAATAGTGCGCTACCAAGACTTAGTCTACAAGGAGGAGGCTCACGCATTCACCGCAGAGCAAAAAGAAGAGCAGCTCCCCGAGACCAATGGTGGAGCGTGGCACCTGATAGCGCCGCTGACGGACACCCCCTTTGCTATCATCGGGGACCGCTTTACCGAAGGTGTGGCAGAGCAGTACGGCTTGCCCATAGAGAGTCCCGTGCTACAAGCTCGTCGTGTCGAGCTACACGCTCGCTATCGGCTGCTTAGCGCTGGTCAGTCGCAGGCGGCAGACTCGACCGCAAGCAATGCAGGTCAACTCCCCTCTAGTCTCTCGGCTCCTGCTAACGTGGAGGTAGACTTGATCGCTAATGAGCCTGCAGCGGTCATTTACCAGATAGTAATCGTCGAGGGAGCCGCCCCCTCAGAGGAAGCTCCCGTGGTGCTGCAGTTCAACGGACGACAAGCTCAGTACACCTTCGACAAGATGGGTACCTATACCCTCTACGGCACAGTGAGCGACCGTACGGCCAGTTGCACAGCTACCTCTCAGCCCGTGGTGGTAACGGTACAAAGCTCAAGGCTCGAGGTGCCGAACGTCTTTACGCCCTTTAGCAGTCCTGGGGTCAATGATCTCTTTCAGGTGGTGCATCAGTCGCTTATCTCTTTCGAAGGGCGCATCTACGACTCTTGGGGCGGACTGATCTATAGCTGGAGCGATCCTAATGGAGGCTGGGACGGCACTTGCCGAGGCAAGCCCGTGCCAAGTGGGGTCTACTACTACGTCATCACCGCTGAGGGTGCTGATGGCGTGCAGTACCACAAGAGCGGAGATGTCAATATCCTAGAGAGCGACTTCTCGCAGCAGCCCAACTTCAACTAATCTGAGGGAGCCTTACCGATGAAAGACTTTTACCACACCATTCAGTCGCCAGCCATTGACGAGCAAAACATTCAGCGGAGCCGCTTCATCGGTTACTGCTATCCAGTCTCTAGTGCTGAGGAAGCTCTGGAACGCATCTCGGAGCTGCGCAAAGAGCACTACAGTGCGACACACGTCTGCTGGGCTTACTCGATCTATGGAGATGAGGAGTATGAGACACGCTCCAACGATGACGGAGAGCCCTCAGGTACTGCGGGCAAGCCGATCTTAGGACGCTTGCTCTCCCGTGACCTAACCAACGTAGCTGTGGCAGTCGTCCGTTACTTCGGAGGGGTCAAGCTCGGTACCAGTGGGTTGATCGATGCTTACCGCTCCACGACCGAGTTAGTCCTAGACAAGGCAACAGTTAGAGAGGTCATCCTATACAGTCGTGTCACGCTCAGCTTCCAGATGGATCTGATGGGACCCGTGATGCTCCTAGTCAAGAACTATGGTGCCGAGATCATTGCTCAGGACTACACCTCTCAGTACCATCTCACGGTACAGCTACGACAAGGTGAGATGCCCACGTTTGTTGCTGTAGCAGGGGAGATCTACGGGGTCACACTGCAAGAAGAGCAAGCTAACGAATAAGTTAGCACGCTCGTAAAAGGTTTGTAGACAACCGCCTTCTCCGCTCAGATCGGAGCAGTGATGCTAGATTCCACGAGTTTTTTGTAAGTTTGCATTGTAATTGTCTCTTGACAAGTCAAGAACGCAGTATAACTACAATGGCTCAACTAACGGTCGTACCGACCCCTATAGGTAATCTAGGAGACATCACCCTGCGTGGATTAGAAGCTCTACGTGAGGCTGATCTGATCCTTGCCGAGGACACACGTACCTCCTCCGTATTGCTGCGGCACTACGAGATAGCGAAGCCTATGGAGAGCCACCATAAGTTCAACGAATACAAGACCTCAGAGCGACTAGCTCAGCGCATTGCCGAGGGTACTTCCGTAGCGCTCATCAGCGATGCCGGTACGCCAGGCATCAATGATCCAGGAGCTATGCTCATACGAGCTTGCATCGATGCAGGCGTGACGGTCACCTGCTTGCCTGGGGCTACTGCTTTCGTTCCGGCTCTAGTCGCTAGTGGACTAGACACGTCTCGCTTTTGCTATGAAGGCTTTCTCCCCGTCAAGAAGGGGCGGCAGACACTCCTCACGGCACTAGCCACCGAGACACGCACCATCATCATCTATGAGTCGCCATATCGAGTCTGTCGCACGCTCTCAGACTTGATCACATACTTTGGCGCAGAACGGCAGGCGGCTACTTGTCGCGAGCTGTCTAAGCTACACGAAGAGGTACGGCGAGGTACGCTACAAGAGCTAAGCGACCACTTTGCGGAGACGGCTCCTCGAGGGGAGTTCGTCATCGTTGTAGCAGGCGCCACGCCCACCAAAACTCCCAAAAACAGCAGTAAACACATAACAGAAGATACAACTATACAATTATGAAACAGTCACTATCTCTCACTTTATCAGCATTGGTAGTAGTGCTACTAATGCTCACCGCTTGCGGTAAAAACAGTAAGCAGGAGGAAGAGCGACAGAAGGAGCTCACCGAACTGCAGTCTCTCCGCACGCAAGTTGCTGAGCAGGATTCACTAATCAATATGGTGATCCAAAACTTCGCTCAGATACAGCAGCTAGAGGGTATGATATCGCTAGATAGCAATAGCGAGGTACCCCAGTCTCAGCGTGCTAAGATCGAGGACAATCTGCGCCTGATCAATGAGAAGCTGGAGTCCAACCGTCAGACGATCGATCTCCTAAACAAGAAGCTCGCTCAGTCTGGAAACAAAAACAGCTCGCTAAAGCGTACTATCGGCACGCTACAAGATCAGCTCAATGCTAAGAACGCTGAGATCCTAGATCTCACTGAGGAGCTCAAGCGCAAGAACTACGCCATCGGTGTCCTTGACTCTATGGTCACAGGTCTGAGCAATAACGTAGAGAATCTAAGCAAGACCTCTGCAGCACAGCAAGCTGAGATAGAGCGTCAGGACGCTGCTCTCAACACGGTACGCTACTGTATCGGTACCTCTCGCGACCTTAAGGATATGAACATCGTCCGCAATGGCGAGGTCGTCACAGAGGGCTATCAGTCAGACTACTTTACTCAGATCGATCTACGCAAGGTTACTTCGATACCTCTCTATGCCAAGAAGGCAGAGCTTAAGACGAAGCACCCTGTGTCTAGCTACAAGCTGGTCAAGGGAGAGGACAAGATGCTAACTCTTGAGATCACTAATCCTAAAGAGTTCTGGAGCCTCTCTAAGATACTTGTCATACAGATCTACTAATCAGTTTCTTTACACACTACATTGATGCAAAAGGGGAGGTGCCTGAGACACCTCCCCTTTGAAGTTTATGAGAGACATCACTAGTTTGCTAGCCAACCTATGAAGTATAAAGCACTACTCTTCGACCTCGATGACACGCTCTGGGCTACCTATGACAATAATAAGGCCAGCCTCCACAGGCTTTACGATGAAGAGGGGTGGGGGAGCTACTATGCGACCTTTGAGGACTACTTTGCCGTCTACTTCCCTCATCAGGAGCAGCTTTGGGACGACTATCGCAAGGGGTATATCAGCAAGGAGCAGTTGCTTCTAGATCGTCTGCGCTATCCACTACGGGGGCAAGTCTCGTGGAGCGACCAGCAGGTCAACATGCTCAACCAAAGGTTTATGCAGTACGTGCAGCAGCAGACGGGTCTTATACCGCATGCCCTAGAGGTGCTCGCAGGGCTACATAGAGACTACACGATCTGTATCATTAGTAATGGATTTGAAGAGACGCAGTACGGCAAGATCAATGGTTCGGGTTTGGCACCCTACATTGACAAAGTAATACTGGTCGACCATGTCGGGGTGCCTAAGCCTGCGTCTGAGTTCTTTGACTACGCACTGAAAGCAGTATCGTGTAGCCGCCAGGAAGCTGTGGTCATCGGGGATAGTTGGCCGAGTGACATCGTGGGAGCACTCAATAGTGGTATCGACTCCATCTGGTACAACCTGTGGCAAGTGCCTATGCCTCAGTATGACGATCAGCGTCACTTGGTCGATGAAATAAGGGATCTACGTGAGTTACCCGAGATACTTGCACTGAGAGCGTCGCTAGTCTCATGATCACCACTGTCGAGGGCATCGTGCTGCGTGTCATCCCGTACTCAGACCGCTCACTCATAGCTACGCTCTACACCGACCTGTGGGGGGCTACAGCCTTCTCTGTGCCTATAGGTGGTAGGAGCCGAGCCACGAGCAACCTCTTCCAGCCACTACGAGGTCTGCAGATTACAACCCCTTCGCCAGCCAGTCAGCCCGTCAAGCTCATTCGTCAGGTACAGCTCGTCCGTGGTGTGCTCCCCTTAGCTCAGCGACCAGCCGCTAGTGGTTACTTCCTCTATCTATCCCAGCTCCTCAGAGAGTTGCTTGCACAGGAGCCTGAAGATCTGCACCTATACAATATGGTTGCGCAAGCCTTGGAACAGCTAGACGGCATGGAGACTCTTGAGAAGCTACAAGGCTTTGACCTAGCTCTGCTCGTCTCTATACTGCGTGCCAAAGGGTATTTACCCGAGGGGCTAGAGATGCGAAACCTTGACTCAGAGATCCATAGGACACACTGGCTAGACCTCGAGCAGTGGACGATACTCCCGCTCCAGACCGACTACTCCGTACCACTTACGCCAGAGCTCCAGAGCTCCTTGCCGAGACTCCTGCGATACGATCTAGAGCACTTTGCACCGAATAGCTTCTCGACCGCAGAGTACGAGACCCTGCGTAGACTACTGCTCCACTTCACCGAGCTCCACTCGCCCTCCTTCCGTATCAAGCACATCATGCCACTGCCATGAGCCAGAGGAGATACGAGTAGCCTTATGTAGGGGAACTCTTTGATCTGTCGGCTTATTCCTATTTTGAGGTGCTGGAAGAAATTTAGACTGACCTATTCTAATCAACTGAGACTATAAAACAGAATATCCACGTGGAGATTCTCAATTCTCCACGTGGATATTTTTTATTCTCCACGTAGGGACGAAACGATTCCTCCGAAGTTTCATTTGATTCCTCCGAAGTTTCATTTCGTTCCTCCGTAGGCATTTTTTATTATCCACGTGGAGATTTGAGAATTTCCACGTGGGGATTTGAGAATTTGCACGTGGGGATTTTCCCCTTCTAAAGGGAAATCCTATCGGGCCTAAGAGATCCTGACGATCATAGATCAGTGCGGTCCCCCTCCCGAGTACCTCAAAATAGGAATAAGCTTTTGAGCCGGGAAGTTCTCAAGGCAGGGTGAGATGTCGCTCATTTTAGTACCTTTGTACCTATGAATGTGGATCTACAGCAGGTGATGCAACGCTTTGGTATCGTGGGACGCAATCTGAGCTTCCTACGAGCTATCGAGACGGCCGTACAGGTCGCCCCGACAGATCTATCTGTGCTGGTGACTGGCGAGAGCGGTGTCGGCAAGGAGTTCTTCCCCAAGATCATACACGCCTACAGTCTCCGCAAGCATCAAGGCTATGTGGCGGTCAATTGTGGAGCTATCCCTGAGGGTACGATCGACTCTGAGCTCTTCGGGCACCGCAAGGGTTCCTTCACGGGTGCTATCTCTGACCGCAAGGGTTACTTTGAGGAGGCGGACGGTGGCACGATCTTCCTCGATGAGGTGGGGGAGCTACCGCTGGCTACGCAGGCTCGTCTGCTCCGTGTCTTGGAGTCGGGAGAGTTTATCCCTGTAGGTGCCAGCAAGCCTCTCAAGACCGATGTGCGGGTGGTCGCTGCGACCAATGTCAATATACAGGAGGCGATAGCTCGTGGCCGCTTTCGCGAAGACCTCTACTATCGTCTCAGCACGGTGCCGATCGTGGTGCCTCCGCTACGTAAGCGGCAGGAGGATATAGTCCTGCTCTTCAAGCTCTTTGCTTCGCTTAGCGCGGAGAAGAACCAGATCCCGATGCTTGAGATCACGCCCGAAGCTGAGGAGCTATTGCGACGCTACCCGTGGCCAGGCAACATACGCGAGCTGCGCAATGTGACAGATCGCATCAGCATCTTAGAGTATGACCGTCATCTGACGGCTGAAGACCTTCGAGGCTATCTGCCTGAGAGGAGCCCTGAGCTGAGCACCTCGCTGGTCCCCGTGGGACATCAGTCGGATGAGCGTAGCTTTGCCAATGAGCGGGAGATACTTTACCAGGTGCTTTTTGATATGAAGCGAGACATTACCTCGCTCAAGCAGACCATCGCCACCATGCGTCAGGAGCCTCACTATGAGCCGATCCATACGACGCTTGTGCCTACCGATATGGAGCCTATGCACACAGAGGCCGAGGAGGTGACCGAGCCAGATTCAGAGTCTTACCCAGAGTCTCACCCAGAGCCTTACAAGCAGCTTGCAGAGACCCCTGCAGAGCAGCCGCTCCTACCTGACAGACCGATGACTATCGATGAGGCTGAGCGCATACTGATCATGCGTGCCTTGGAGCGACATGGGGGCAATAAAACAGAAGCTGCTGAGGAGCTCAACATCTCTCCACGCACACTATATCGTAAACTGCGCAGCTATGGCGAGGAGTAGGTTACTATATATAATAGGTGTTGTGATGCTCCTACTGATGGGGACGAGCTGCTCGATCAAGTATAAGTTCAATGGAGCCACCATCGACTACACGCGTATCAAAACGGTGACGATCGAAGACTTTCCCAATCAGGCTCCTCTGGTCTATCCGCCCCTGTCGCAGATGTTTTCGGAGCGCCTGCGGGAGCAGTTCCGACGCAATACACGTCTCGAGCCCGTCGATGCCAATGGGGATCTGATCCTCGAGGGTGCTATCGTCGGGTATGAGCTGACCCCTATGGCGATGCAGGAGGATGCACTCTCAGCGATGACACGCTTTACGATCACGGTCCGCGTTTCTTACACCAATATGGTGGAGGAGAAAAAGAGCTTCTCGGGGCGCACTTTTACAGCCTCGCAAGAGTTTGACAGCAACAACCTCTTCTCAGACATTCAGGAGGGGCTAGCTAATGAGCTGATTGATGATCTGGTCAAGCAGATCTTTAACGCCACTGTAGAGGACTGGTAGTGAAGACGATGACGCTAGACGAGCTGAATAGGCTGACGGCTCACCCTGAGGAGCTTAATCGCCACACGCTCTCGCCACTGGCTGAGCTGGTGGAGACTTATCCCTATGCGCAGAGCATCGTGATGCTCTACCTACTCAATCTGTCGATCCTCGGCGACCTGCGCTACGAAGCGGAGCTGCAGCGCTGGGCTCCCCACCTACCGAGTCGCGAGAAGCTCTACCTGCTAGCTCGGCTGCACATGCCGCTAGCAGACTTGACACCGGTGCTGGCTCACGACCCGTCAGACTCCTTTGCCCTCGTGGATCAGTACTTGCGCAAGGTGGCTGAGCGTGAGGGACCGCTCTCGAACGATCTAGAGTACGATACGGCAGAGGCTCTCCCTACGGAGGAGCCTACCCCAGACTACTTCTCCCCAGCGGAGTATGAGTCAGCCCCGTCGGCTATGTCGCTCTCGGGGCTACTGGGCACCCCCTTGCCCGAGACCTCATCAGCTCCTGACCCCGCACGACAGCCTACGGTAACGCCTGCCGATGATGAGGAGCCGAGCGATATGCTTTTCACCGAAACGCTAGCCTCCATCTACATCAAACAGGGGCATTACGAGCGAGCAAAACGAATTATTGAGGGGCTAAGCTTGAAATTCCCAGAAAAAATTAGTTACTTTGCAGTTCAATTGAACTTCCTCGAGAAGCTAATCGACAATGCTTCTCACTCATAAATACGCATTCATAGACTAGTAGACATGCAAATCTTTCTAACCATCCTGATCCTCATCGCAGCTATCCTGCTGATCCTTATCGTCATCGTCCAGAACTCTAAGGGCGGTGGTCTAGCAGCAGGCTTCGGCGAGAGCAATAAGTACATGGGGGTACGCAAGACGACAGACTTCCTCGAGAAGGCTACATGGACGCTCGCAGGAGCTATGATCGTGCTCAGCATTGCCAGCTCTTTCTTCGTGAAGCCTCATGTACAAGCTGAGCAGAGCGAGAGCTTCATCGAGCAGTCTCAGCAGAGTGCACCTCTGCTACCTCAGCAACCAGAGGCTACACTGCCACTACCCGCAGCTCCCGCAGCTGAGACGCCCGCTCCAGCTCCTGCTCCTGATGCGCAGCCTGAGGCTTCGCAGCCTGCTGAGTAACGCCTGAAGAGGGCTTAGCTAACTAGGTAGCTCGTCAGATATTGATGAGGGGAGGACTCACTCTTGTGTGGGTTCTTCCCTTGGTTGTGCCCATAAATGCAGAAGAAACTGTACCTTTGTAGCATAGCTTGCCGCTAAGCGTGACAAGCTCCTCACACGTAATAACTCAAAGAATAGGTAATGCTTACCATCAAACAAATATTGGATGACCCACAGGGAGTCATCGAGCGGCTCGCCGTCAAGCACTTTCCCGCAGAAGAGCCCATAGCAGCCATCATCGCTCAGGACAAGCTAAGACGCGATGCGCAGCATAAGAAGGACGATAGCCTGGCTCAGCAAAAAGTCCTCTCACGCTCTATCGGTGAGAAGATGAAAGCGGGGGCTCGCGAGGAGGCTGAGCAGCTCAAAGCTGAGGTGCAAGCACTCAAAGAGATCTCTAAGGAGGCGGAGGAGACTATGCGACAGGCTGAGGAGACCATGCGACAGCTCCTACTCTCGGTGCCTAATCTGCCACACCCCGACGTGCCACATGGTACCTCCGCAGAGGACAACCTATGCGTAGCTACGGGTGGTAAGATGCCTCACCTAGAGAATACGGACAAGCTACCACACTGGGAGCTGGCCAAGCAGTACGACCTCATAGACTTCGAGCTGGGAGTCAAGATAACGGGTGCTGGTTTCCCTGTGTATAAGGGTAGAGGTGCAAGACTACAGCGCGCCTTGATCAACTTCTTCCTCGACAGAGCTACGGCGGCTGGCTTTCAAGAGGTGGAGCCTCCGATTATGGTCAACGAGGCTTCCGGTATCGGTACGGGGCAGCTCCCTGACAAGGAGGGGCAGATGTACCACGCCCAGCTGGACAACCTCTACCTCATACCGACGGCTGAGGTGCCTGTGACCAACATCTTCCGTGATGTCATCCTAGAGGCTGACCAGCTTCCTGTCTGCTGCACCGCTTACACGCCTTGCTTCCGTCGTGAGGCCGGTTCGTATGGCAAGGATGTACGCGGGCTCAACCGCCTGCATCAGTTTGACAAGGTAGAGATCGTCTCGATAGACCGCCCCGACCACTCGTGGCAGCAGCTCGACAAGATGATCGCACACGTCAAGAGCCTCGTCGAGGAGCTAGAGCTCCCTTACCGTATCCTCCGTCTCTGTGGTGGTGACCTGAGCTTTACGAGTGCGATGACTTACGACTTTGAGGTCTTCTCGGCTGCGCAGGAGCGTTGGCTCGAGGTGAGCTCGGTCTCTAACTTCGAGAGCTATCAGGCCAACCGCCTGATGTGTCGCTATCGTGACCCTGAGGAGGGGATCACCCTCTGTCACACGCTCAACGGTAGTGCTCTCGCGCTGCCTCGCATTGTCGCTGCCCTCCTAGAGAACAATCAGACGCCCGAGGGCATTATCATCCCTGAGGCTCTGAGACCCTACACGGGCTTTGACAAGATAGACTAAGCAATCGCCCCCAACCCACACCGCTATGGCTAAGAAAGGCAAGCAATCCGCCCGAGCAATCAACATACGCAACAAGCGCGCTACCTATGACTATGAGCTCCTCGACCAGTACGCCGCAGGCATCGTACTGGTCGGTAGTGAGATCAAGTCGATACGTGCGGGCAAAGCGGCTCTCGTGGATAGCTACTGCTACTTCTCGCGTGGTGAGCTGTGGATCAAGAATATGTATATAGCGGAGTACAGCTACGCTTCCTACAACAATCATGTGGAGCGACGGGAGCGCAAGCTGCTACTCAACCGCAAGGAGCTACGCAAGCTCGAGGAGGAGATGAAGAACCCTGGACAGACGATCATCCCCGTGCGGCTCTTTATCAATGAGCGTGGGCTCGCTAAGCTGGTCGTCGCACTGGCCCGAGGTAAGAAGCAGTACGACAAGCGCGCCGCTATACGCGACCGCGAGGACAAGCGACGCCTAGAGCGTGCTATGCGCTTCTGACGAGCAAGTCCCCGAACAGCGATACGTGTAACCCTCTGTAGGGATGCACGGCTCGGACGCAGACCGTCGGTGCGTCCGTTGTATCAAAACGAAACCATATCCGTTGTCGAACAGCAATACGAATAACAATTTGTAGGGGCGGACCTATGTGTCCGTCCGTCTTCGCTGGAACGCAATATGCCTTGTGGGCGGACACGCAGGTCCGCCCCTACACGAACTACATCAACACGACAAGTTCGGCCAGCAGACGCTGTAACCTTCAGGTCGTTACTCGTGAGACTTGCTAAGTCTAGCCCAAGGGATTGGACGATGTCTAATTAATAGACGATGCGAAGGTAATAGACCAGCCTATCGAGCCTGTATTCAGCCTTGCTCTGTAGCTTGCAAACGCTTCAACAGGTCCTAGCGTGGAGCGAACATAGTATGCGACTCCCGATCTACAAGCGAGGCAATGTCGTGTGGACACTTTTTTCTGTTAGTACGAGTAGACAACCCAACGAGGGGACTCAGCCACTTCTAGTAAGCGATTGAGTCCCCTCGTTGTATTGTTCCTAGTGATACTAGGAAGTCGCTGTCGCTTAGCGAGCGAATGGGTTACCACGCCATGCCAAAGACGAGCTGAGGCATACCCATAGAGACAAAGGTCGTGGTGTGATGATCTTTTGGTCCCACTTGTATCATACGAGAGCTGTAGACATAGCCTAAACCTACATAATAGTGTCCGATGCTCTTACGCACATCTACCGAGATATTTGACCCGAAGCCGTGCTGCAGGCTGTTGAACGCATCGTAGTCGCCAAGTAGCGTAGCGCTATCTTTCGTTTTGCTCCTAAAGAGCAGGGTATAGCCGATGGCGAGAGAACCCTGAGCACTCCAGCCTGAGCGACTGTCGCGCTGACTACTAAGGGCGATAGAGGGGCCTATGAATAGTTGGTTGAGCAGGCGTTCCTTATGAGGGATCAGGGGCTGTGTACTCTTGAGCTCCATCTGAGTATATGAGAGTTCTCCGCCCACCTTCCAGTGGTTGTTTAGCCAACCACTTACCTCCATAGCGGCATTAGCGACTATAGGCGATAGGATGTTATTGGTCGGGATGACAATGCCCGCACCACCTCGTACGGTGCAGTCTAGGATAGGTTTGTTTTGGGCATGAATTAGCGAGATGCTACAGAGGAGGGCTAGAATGAGTAGTCCAGACTTGGTCCATTTACTTGTTTCCATTCTAATACAGATTATGGTTTATAATATGATAGTGGCTTACATTTGGTCTTAAGTCTACACCCCTTTGATAACGAAGTTGGGTCTACGCCATTCTTTCGAGTACAGCTAGTCATAGGGAATCGGATCTTGAAGAGCAACACACAGCCTCAGTGCCCTCAATCAAGATGAAACGGAAGTGTGCATCCTTTCGTTCCCAGCTCTGAAAGCAAAGTTACAAAACGCTTTTGAAAAGAACAAGAGGCAACTTTGCTTCGCTGCTCTTCGCCATTCTTACGCCGCGTGTGAGCGTAGCGACTTCAGACTCAACGCGCCACAAATGTTCCGACTGGACTGGATATCTGTCTGACATTTAGATGTTTTGACTGTTATCCCATTTTGGGGTAAATAAGAAACGGATTAACCGCCTTCTCGAGGAAGACGACTAATCCGTTTCTTCTGTTTTGTAGGAGTGTTATGCCCTAGATATGAAACATTAGCTTGCCCTAAAAACAGGGAGCTGCTAGAGCAGAGACTTAAAAGCCGAAGGCAAGCTTAGAGCTGGAGGCTTAGAACTGGAGCATCCGCTCGATAGAGCGCCACGCTCTCTGGCGAAGCTCTTCGTCGACATGCACTTCGTACTGCTCGTAGAGGAGTGCGTCACGGAGTCCCTCGAGGGTGATCATCTTCATATATTCGCAAGTCTGATCGGGGAGGATCGGGATCAGCTCCTTGTCGGGATAGCGTCTCGTCATCTCGGCCAGCACCTCAGGCTCTGTGGCGATGATGTACTGCTTCAGGTCAGAGACCCCAGGACGATTGATGATCGTGGTTGTCGAGCCGATGATGCAGCGCGGATTGTCGACGATCGACTGATCGCTAGCAGCGACCGACTCAGGGTGTATCAGAATCTCCGCCTCAGGATACTGCTCGAGCATCGTGTGAACCAGCTCGGAGGTGATGTCAGCATGCACGTAGCAGGCTCCCTGCCATAGATCCATCTCTCGTCCCGTCACATTCATGATGTACTGTCCGAGGTTCTTATCAGGACCAAAGAGGATCGGCTTGCCCGTGGGGAGGGCGCGTACGATCTTCAGCGCATTAGCACTGGTCACGCAGTAGTCGGTGACCGCCTTGACAGCCGCTGTCGTATTGACATAGCTGACCACAATGCCGTCGGGGTGCTTGACGCGCCAAGTGTTGATACCCTCAGCCGTAGCACCCTCAGCAAGGGTACAGCCAGCGTGTGGTACGGGGCAGAGAACTTTCTTATTGGGCGAAATGATCTTAGCGGTCTCACCCATGAAGCTAACTCCGCAGAAGACAATCATATCCGCCTCGGTCTCGCCAGCGATCTGTGAGAGCGCCAGTGAGTCGCCTAGGTGGTCTGCGATGCGCTGTATCTCGGGGCGAGCGTAGTAGTGGGCCAGGATGACCGCGTTTTTCTGCTCCTTGAGCGTGCGGATCTCTTTGTAGAGAGCCTCTATCTGTTGTTGTGTCATGTGTAAGTAGTCAGTTAGTGTGTTAGGTGTAAAAGAAGACAAGCCGCTCTACTGGATCGGCTTGATCTTCATGCTTATGTCGAAAGCACGTACCGAGTGGGTCAGTGCTCCTATGCTAATGTAGTCCACGCCGACAGCAGCCACGGAGGCTAGCCGCTCGACCGTCATATTGCCCGAAGCCTCCACCTTAGCTTGACCATTGATGAGCACGACGGCACGGCGCATCGTCTCTATGTCCATATTGTCCAGCATGATGATGTCGGCACCAGCGTCTAGAGCCTCCTGCACCTCCTCTAGTGTGGTGGTCTCCACCTCGATCAGTATAGAGATCGGCAGATTAGGACGCACCTCCTCCACGGCAGGCAAGATGCCACCCGCCATGGCGATGTGATTGTCCTTGAGCATCACCATATCAGAGAGCGAAGCTCGGTGGTTAGTGCCACCGCCGTCGCGTACCGCCATCTTGTCCGTGAGGCGATGTCCCGGAGCTGTCTTGCGGGTGTCTAGTATCTGTGTCTTGGTACCAGCGACGCACTGCACACATTGGTGGGTATAAGTAGCGATGCCACTCATACGCTGTAGGAAGTTGAGCATGATACGCTCAGCACGCAGCAAGTCGGCATAAGGTGCTTCGATAGTAGCCAGTATATCGCCCTTGCGCACCTCGTCGCCATCCTCATACTCTGATGTAAAGGTGATCTCCTCCTCGGGAGTGCACCGACAGAGGACCATATAAGCTACCTCTAGACCAGAGACGATACCGTCGTCCTTGGCTATCAGCGTAGCGATGGCTCGGTCGCTCTCGCTCAGTAGGTAGCGTGTCGACAAGTCTCCCGTGGGAGCATCCTCACGGTAGGCTAGCTCGATGAGCGTGGCAAACTCCTCGCTGTTGTATATATCAGTCATTTCTCTTGTGTGCTAATTGATCGGTTGATGTGTTATCTCTCCATCGAGCAGCCTCGTCCGATAGGCTTCGCTCTCAGGCAATGTCTCTGTGTAGTCGCTCCGGTAGTGACCTCCACGGCTCTCCTCACGCAGCAGTGCCGCGTGCGCCATCATGTGTGCCACCTCTACACGTCTGCGAGTCATGTAAGCGTGTATGCTGTGCTGTGCATCCTCTGCAAGTGTGTCCGAGAGATGCTGTAGTGCATGTAGCGCTTCGATCAGTCCCTCCTTAGAGCGGATGATCCCCACCCGGCTCATCAGTATGTCGCCCATCTGTCGACTGATCTTCGTCTGCTCCTCTAGCGCATAGATCTGCTCTTTGTCTAGGCTCCACGACAAGTCTGGCAGATTCGTCGGGACTGCTAGTGATGCGGTATCCGTAGGCGTGATCGGGTGTGCGATCGCATAGTCAGCGATTCGCTTGCCGAAGACGATGCACTCGATGAGCGAATTAGAAGCCAAGCGGTTGGCACCCATCACTCCAGTCGAGGAGACCTCTCCGACAGCGTATAGTCCAGGCAGGCGGGTACAGCCGTTGAGATCTACGCCAATGCCCCCCACCGTGTAGTGCGCTGCGGGAGCCACAGGTATCTCGTCTGTAATGTCTAGACCCAGCTGGCGGCAGTGCTCCGAGATGGTCGGGAAGCGTTGTAACAGTCGCTTCGGGTCAATATGTCTCAGTCTCAGTCGTACATGGTCGGTCCCCTCCTCTTGCATCTTGAGGAAGATGCTCCGCGCCACCACATCTCTCGGAGCCAGCTCTGCCAGAGGGTGCAGTGCGGGCATGAAGCGCTCTCCGTGCTTGTCTACGAGGTAAGCCCCCTCACCACGTACCGCCTCACTAATGAGAAAAGAGGCGTACCCAGGCAGATAAAGTGCTGTGGGGTGAAACTGTATAAACTCTAAGTCCATCAGTTCGGCACCCACCTCACTGGCTAACCACAAGCCATCGCCTAGAGCTGTGGGAGGATTGGTCGTAGGGTAGTAAAGCGCAGCGGCACCGCCAGTGGCTAGTACGACAGCCGATGCTAGGATCGTGTCGTAGTGATGAGCGCGCTCGTCATAGGTCACCAGTCCCTGACAGTGTGACCCGTCGGCAGAGCGTAGCACCTGTACGGCACTGTGATGGTCGAATATCGTAATGTGCTGCGCCTTCCTGACCTGCTCGATCATAAAGGTGGTCACGAGTCGTCCCGTAGCATCTCCCCCAGCGTGGAGGATACGACGATGGTGATGTCCCCCCTCGAGACCGAGGGCTAGATGTCCATCTTCGCTGTCGAAGGTCATACCCATCTGGATCAACTCATTGATCCGTTCAGGTGCTTCGTCGGTCAGTATCTTGACCGCCTCGGGGATACAGAGTCCACGCCCCGCTACGATTGTGTCCTCGTAGTGATCTGTCGGCGAGTCTTCTTGGTCGGTGACGGCAGCCATACCCCCCTGCGCGTAGTAGGAGTTGCTCTCCTCGATGGTGCGTCGAGCGATGAGAGCTACCGATCCATGCTGCGCTAGAAAGTAAGCGCAGTAAAGCCCTGCTAGGCCACCACCTATGATGATGTAATCATATCGCTGAGGAGATTGCTGCAGTTTCATATACTATTGCCCGTTAACTAAGTCGTACCATGCCGAGTTCCGTAATTATAGCTCGCAGAGTACTGTTGCGCAGGCAAATGTAGTGAAATAATTCTTACGAACGAGTGACAACGGCCTTGGAAGCGCATATTCTGCAACTTGACAGCTTCGTTTTGCAAAGCGTGGTAGGCAATTGATGTTTAGTGTCGTTGAATCTGATAGTCGCGCAGAGCGTTTGTGTGGCGCACGATGCGAGTAGCGATGATACGTGTAACCCTTTGTAGGGGCGGACCTATGTGTCCGCCCGTTCTCGTCAGAGCGTTGTATGCCATATGGGCGGACACGCAGGTCCGCCCCTACACAAACCACATCAACACGAAAAGTTCAGACATCAGAAGCTGTAACACCAGTATTTGTATGGACGCATGAGCCGTGCGTCCCTACTGCGGGTTATACGTCCCGCTGTCCTACCAGAGCTAGTCGACAGCTTCATTACTGGGAGCTCCCTAAGCTACTCTCGGACACCAACCAAACCAAGTAGAGACTATCAATAATCTATGCCACAGTCTCAAATGTAGCTTGTGTGGAAGCTCACCAGAATGAAGGCTATTCGGAGTAAGAGCCTTGTTGTTATGCCACTCTCTTGGCTGATCGCTTATGATGCCAAGCAAGGTAGCCTCCGATCAGAATGAAGGTGACGAGGATCGCGATCATCTCGCTGATATGCTCTAACGGAGCGATCCAGATCTCGTTAAAGAGGTTGTTGCGCCCCAAGATCTCGACAGGTGTCCAGAGGACGATGACGCCTGGGATGGCCATACGTATGTTGGCGCCCCACTGCTTGCGGGCGAGCTGCTTGCGAAAGATGAAGAAGAAGCCGATGAAGCAGCCCACCCCCACAGCGATCGTCACAGGATGGCTCTGCCCGAGGAAGCGTGGATCGTAGCAAAACATCAGCAGCAAGTAGCAGGTCCACAGCAGCATCATCGTCTCCATAAAGGTTACCATAGCTGGGTGTCGTGTCATGCCCGAGCGCACCACGAGATCACGCTTCTTGCCGAGGAGTACCCGCTGACACCAGAGCATAAAGTTGCACCCCGTACGTACATTAAATATATAGAGCAGCATGATCGATACCCAGAAGCCAAATGTCGCTGGCATCAGTAGGTACTCCGGTCTCGTCACGACAATATCCTTGATATCGTGCATGTGCTGTACGGGTACACCATCGATAGAGAGGACGGGATTCGCCGCTATCCCCTGCACGTAGGTCGTTGTGGTGGTTACGACCCCATTGACAATCTCTGGGTGGGCGCCGAAACGCTGAGCGTAGTACATAAAGAGGAACTCGACCCATCCGGTCCATAGGAATAGTCCCCCGATGAGTCCGCAGAGTGTCTGAGGGGTATCTCTCTTCGCAAAGACACCCCACACAGCGATTATCAGTCCCAGTAGTCCCAGTCCGAAAGCACTGTATGGCAGTGCAGCCGGTGCTATGAGTAGCTCCATGAGGATCATAAAGGCGTGTCCTAGAGGCATCAAGCATAGGACGAGAAGGAAGGAAAGCAGCGACTGCCGCCAGGCGAGCTTGGCTGCAAACTTGCTGATTGCTCTATCCATAAGGTTGTACGATGGTTTATTGTGAATAACGACGCAAATATACGAAATAGATCTGATATGAAACAAAACTGAACTAAAACACCGCCTTCTTCGTACGAATTCATCTTTAGTTTCGAGCTCCCTTTAATAGCTACCAAGGAAATCTCAAATTCCTCGGTGGAGATTTGAGATTTTCCACGGAGGAAAGAAAAAATTCTTCGGACTTATCATTTGATTCCTCCGAAGTTTCATTTGATTCCTCCGAGGAAATTTCTCATTCCTCCGTGGAGAATTTTTATTTCCTCGGGAGCTATTGGGAAATTCCTCCGTGGAGAGCGGTGTCTCTTGGCAGAAATGACCACAAGCCTTACACGTTAACAGCCTTACCATGTAGCTGCTTTGCAACAAACAGCGCGTTAAGTCGTCTTTACAATAGAGTTGGGTTAATAAACAAATAGATTGCAAGCTATGAGTAGCAAGAACTACCTCCGTTTGTGGGGCGTGATAGCGCTCCTCCTCATCACCGCAGGTGCACTGCGTGCACAGGCCATCACAATCCAGGGGCAAGTACTCGCCAGTAGCGACTCGACCGCACTCGTCGGGGCTAGCGTCGGGCTATTTGACGACAAGGGGCAGCTCACTACAGGTGTCTCGACAGAGAGCGAGGGGCAGTTTGTCCTACAGGCAGATCCGCAGGTGGCTAGAGAGCTGCGGATCAGCAGCGTAGGCTACACACCGATCACCATCCAGATAGCGGGCGATGCACAAGGAGTGATCGCTCTCGGCACGCTCTACATGTCTGAGGATAGTCAGTTACTAGACCAGGTGGTCGTGCAGGGAGAGCGAAGCCGTGTAGACAAGATGCTACTCTTCCCCAAGCAAGCAGAGCTGGCGCGTAGTCAGGACTTCCTGAGCTTGCTACAGACCATGCATCTACGTGGTCTGACCATTGACCTGATGAACAAGCAGGCGACTATCCGTGGCGGGGCGGTGCAGTGGCAGATCGATGGCGTGCCCCGCACGATAGAGGATGTGCAGAGCATCGACCCTGAGCGCATCCTGCGCATTGAGTACTCTGACATGGTCTCAGCGCGCTACACCGATCGTGGCATCGGGGGCATCGTCAATGTGATCCTCAAGGAGCGTCTGCATGGAGGCTCTGTCTGGGCGCAGGTCGAGTCGGCGCTGACGACAGGCTTTGTCAATGGAGCTTTGGGGGCTCGCTACGATCGAGGGCGTCACTCCTTTACGCTCGACTACAACAATGGCTTCCGAAACTATCGCAAGCGCTTTGCCTACTTAGAGACGAAATACATAGCTCCGCACGAGGAGCTGACCCGCACGGAGACGCCTGAGGCTAGCCCCTTTGGCTATATGGTTCAGAACCTCAACCTCTCTTATTTATATAAGCCCAGCGAGCGACAGCAGTTTAGCGCTACGCTACGCAATGAGTTTGTCAATTACCACAACACTTCTCACGCAGAGATTGCGCAGAGTGGTAGCGATCCTTTTCATAGGAAGTCTAGCGTCAAGGAGCGTAGCTACACACCGGCACTTGACCTGTACTATGCCAATATGCTAAGCAATGGAGGCAAGCTGGAGGTCAATCTCGTAGGCTCTTACAGCGGTGGGCATCGCAACTTCTTGCTACAAGATCAGATGCCCACGCAGCTACGTGAGGTGCAGAACTCTGTCGACGTGAGCCGCACGGCCCTCATCGGGGAGGTGGTCTACAACCATCCGTTCAGCAGTCACTTCACGCTCGCCACAGGCTTGCAGCATACGACCGCCTACTCGCTCAATAAGTATGTCGAGGTGACGGACAATCTACTGGAAAACAACAGCTACCTCTTTGCCAATGCGCAGGGACAACTCGGTAAGGTGCAGTACAGTATCGGTACGGGTGCCAAGCTCTTTGTCGTGCAGGATGCGACCGACCGAAAGAGCTTCGTGCGGAATCAGAGTACGCTCTCGCTCTTCTACAGCCCAGTCAACCATCTGACGCTCGTCCTCAAGTCTACCTACCTGCCGACGCTCCCCTCGCTGAGTATGCTCTCACGGGTGCGACAGCGTGTGGACGACCTGATGGTGACGAGTGGCAATCCAGATCTCAAGGCGGCTCAGTCGCTCTACAACCGCTTCGGTATATATTACCAAACGCAACTCTTCACGAGCAATCTAGACTTCTCTATAGATAATACGTGGTCGCCTATCCTCTGGGATGCCACTTATGATGCGACAAATGGATACTTCCTCATGCGTGCTACGAATGGGCGCTACAATCGCCAGTACAGTATCTCTTGGCAGGGAGGGCTAAACAACTTGTGGAACTTTCTAACGCTGCAAGGCACCGTGCGCTACGATATGTTTCGCACGCATACGGGTGTCGCTGCTTACAAGCTCAACAGTCTCTACTGGGATGCTAGCGTGATGATGAGCTACAAGGGGTGGACGCTCGGCTACACCTACGTCCATCCGCAGTGGACGCTGTCGGGGCATACGAAGTCGCTGGGCGAAAACTCCTCCCGTCTGATGCTCCTCTACAAGTATCGTGACTGGAGCTTCTATGCGAGCTGCATATTCCCCTTTACGCCACGTGGCTCCGAGTACCGTAGCGAGTCTCTCTCGCCCGTCATACCCAGCACGAGTCACGTTTACATCCTAGACAACCGCAATATGGTGACCGTCGGAGTCTCTTGGCGACTGAACTTCGGCAAGCAGCTCCAGCTCATCGACCGTACGCTCCAAAACAGAGACTCCAACGAGAGTGTCGTCAAGTGAAGTGAGAGCGGACTATTTGCAGAGACCTCCCTTTATCGAGCATCTCGTGTCTCCCGTTCTTGTCCAGGCCGATATATTGTCTTATATTTGCCTATATTGAGATTGGGACAAGATTTACCTCTTTGCCTTTTCTCTAGTGTTTAACCAGTAATAGAAGTACTATGAGAAAGAATCTACGCTTTATCCCGTTGCTGATGTTACTAAGCTTCGCTTTCGGAGCTTGTGAGTCTGACGGCTGTAAAGAACCTGTCTGCATAGCGGTGGCTCCCGCTGAGCTAACCCTAGAGGTGGGGGAGATGCAAACGCTATCCGTTTCGGTCGGGAAGAGTGCCCAGGGGTTAGAGGTGTCATTCACGAGTAGCGCAACAGACATCGCCACTGTCGATGCTAAGGGGTGTGTGACCGCCATCAAAGTTGGTTCTGCTACCATCACAGTTCAAGTAGGGTCTAGTACGACCTCTGTGCCAGTGACCGTCGTGCCTAACAAAAACGACGCTCCACAGCAGCTACCGCTAATTAAGTTTGACGTCACTTACGACGACTCGGGAAATGTCTCTGATGAGGATATCCTAAACCATGAGAAGAGCCTCGGGCGTGAGTCTCGTCCTATATTTTACTCAGAGACCATCGTCTACAAGGGCTTTGTAAATACGGATCTTAGTACCATCACGGGTGTGATCTACGGCCTAGAGCTGGGAGACGGATCGAAGATCGTCGTCGCCTATAGCACGGAGACAGTCAGTGACTGCCCCAAGACGAGGGAGATGCTGCGTCAGCTGGGCTTTAGCCACATAGAGGAGCGCTCCGTGGCTCTGGATGTCCTAGGCAAGACGACTCCTGGACTTTATGCAATCCATGACAGTGATCCTGGTCTGTCCGTCCTTATGTACGACCAAAGTAACAAGGACATCAAGTCCAACATGTATATTCAGTTTAGCCGTATAGCCACTGTCGAGGCACTGCACCCACTTATCCCGAACGTGTCAGACTTCCCCTCTCTGGAGATCTTTGCCAAGCACGAGGTGGATGCTATCAAAGCCTTCGAAGAGCGTATCGGCTTTAGAGACTTCAGCGAAGAAGAGTCCTACGAAACAAATCTCTGCTTTAACACAAAGAGCGACAAGGAGGACAAGAGCAATCTTGCTTGGGTCATTTATTGCAATGAATCAGAGGCTGGACCTGCTTTCATCAACTCTGAGGTGACGGGTATCAGCACGCTACGTGAACTGACCTCTGAAGATGTGCGTAACTACCTAAGCAAAAACGGATTTGACCGTAATTACAGCATCACCACGGGCAACTACATCCAAGTCTACAACGCACAGGGAGACCTCTGCCACCTATTCATACAGGAGTATGAGGATGGCAACGCCTGCATGATGCAGTTCATCTGCAAGTCTGATCTCGAAGAGGACGAGCACCAGGCGCAGCGGCAGCTTCCGACTCAATTTGTATCACAAAAGCCTCTTGCTTCAAAAGAAGTAAAGCGAAGTCTCTTGAGGGCTAAGTGATCGTCTGAGAGGGTTACTAGGCTCTGATGAGTAAGAAGACGATTCGTGTAGAGGCGGACGAAGCCGTTCGTCTCTACACAATATAAAGGAGAAAGCTCACGACTCTCTCTCTCTCTCTCTCTCTCTCTCTCTCTCTCTCTGCCCTCCAAGTGGGGCGCGCAATGCTTCAGCGGGGTAGGGTATTGTGAGATCCAAAAAGAATGTGTACCTTTGCACCAGCAAACGTGGAGGGAGGTATCTCTCGGGAGTGGCGATATAGCTACTTCTAGTCCGATTGCTACGATGGTGATCATAGCTCAGCTGGTTAGAGCATCAGATTGTGGTTCTGAGGGTCGTGGGTTCGAATCCCACTGGTCACCCCAAGGTTCGCTAGTTCTTTCTTTACTCCATGTTCTAGCGGCATTTTATTTGATCAGTTTTGTTTATAACGTTTTTTGAGGTTGCTAAGACGCTTGTTTTAGCAACCTTTTTTCTTGTGTGGGGAGGGGAGGAAGGAGTCTTTGTCTGGCACCACAATGTAGCACTGCGCAGTCGGGAATATGTCGTGGGCAAGAAGATTTTTACTATCTTTGCACCGTATTGTTGTCTCATAGACTATGAGAGACCCAGGAGCCTAGCGAGTCTACTCTGCGCCTGCAGGCTTATGCTACTAGAGGCGGTCAGTCTAGCAGGTCGTGTGAGACGATGATATCGAGGGTGACTATCACGGTGGTGGCGGTCGCTCAGCTCAATCACTTACTTAATTACGAACAGAATACCAAATATAATTTCCCCCAAATGAGGAACATGAAGAGAATCTACACCTTTGGCAATGGAAGTGCTGAGGGCAATGCTCAGATGAGAGATCTACTTGGTGGTAAGGGTGCTAACCTTGCGGAGATGAACCGCATCGGTGTGCCTGTCCCTCCCGGATTTACTATCTCGACTGAGGTATGTACAGAATACTATGAGCGTGGCCGTGAGGCGGTCGTCGCTGACCTCAAGGATGACTTGATGGCTGCCGTCAAGGATATCGAGAATATCATGGGCTTTAAGTTTGGCGATGTAGAGAATCCTCTTCTCGTCTCTGTCCGCTCTGGTAGTAGAGCCTCCATGCCAGGTATGATGGATACGATCCTCAACCTCGGTCTCAACGATACGGTCGTCGATGGCTTGGCTCGTAAGAGTGGCAACGAGCGCTTCGCTTGGGACTCTTACCGTCGCTTCGTGCAGATGTATGGTGATGTCGTACTGGGCATGAAGCCTGTCAACAAGGACGACATTGATCCCTTTGAGGCAATCATCGAGGAGGTCAAGAAGGAGGCCGGTGTCAAGCTTGATAACGAGCTTACTACAGACCATCTCAAGGATTTGGTCAAGCGATTCAAGAAGGCAGTCATGAAGGCTACGGGTCACGACTTCCCCACCGATCCATACGAGCAGCTATGGGGCGCTATCATGGCGGTCTTTGGTTCGTGGATGAATGATCGTGCGATCCTCTACCGCAAGATGGAGGGCATACCCGATGATTGGGGTACAGCCGTAAACGTCCAGGCGATGGTCTTCGGCAATATGGGTGATACCTCCGCTACGGGTGTGGCTTTCACGCGTGATGCGGCTACAGGCGAAAACCTCTTTAATGGTGAGTACCTAGTCAATGCGCAGGGTGAGGATGTCGTCGCTGGTATCCGTACGCCTCAAGAAATTACAATAGAAGGCTCTCGTCGCTGGGCTGAGCGTGCTGGCATCGACGAAGCTACCCGTAAGGCTCAGTATCCCTCTATGGAGGAGACCTTCCCCGAGATTTATGCTGAGCTGAATGCTATACAGCATAAGCTGGAGCAGCACTACCACGATATGCAGGACCTAGAGTTTACCGTTCAGGAGGGCAAGCTATGGCTCCTTCAGACACGTAATGGTAAGCGTACAGGTCAAGCGATGGTCAAGATCGCAATGGATCAGCTTCGTGACAACTTAATCTCTGAGGAGGAGGCTCTACTGCGCGTGGAGCCTGCTAAGCTCGATGAACTGCTGCACCCTGTCTTTGACAAGAAAGCCTTAAAGTCTGCCAAGGTACTGACCAAGGGTCTACCCGCCTCTCCAGGCGCAGCTACGGGACAGATCGTTTTCTTTGCCGATGATGCTGCTAACTGGCATGAGCAGGGCAAGAACGTGATTATGGTCCGTATCGAGACCTCGCCTGAGGATCTAGCTGGTATGAGTGTAGCACAGGGTATCCTTACGGCACGTGGCGGTATGACCTCACACGCAGCTGTCGTGGCTCGCGGTATGGGTAAGTGCTGTATCACAGGTGCTGGCGGTATTATCGTTGATTACAAGGCTCGCACTGTAACCATTGACGATAAGGTACTCCACGAGGGAGACTTCATCTCAATCAATGGCTCTACGGGTGAGATCTACGAGGGTCAAGTAGAGACCAAGGCTGCAGAGATGGATGCTGACTTCCGCCAGTTGATGGAGCTAGCCAACAAGCACTCCAAGCTCTCTGTACGTACCAATGCTGATACACCTCACGATGCTGCTACGGCACGTACCTTTGGTGCTGTAGGTATCGGTCTCTGCCGTACGGAGCACATGTTCTTTGAGGACAATAAGATCAAGGCAATGCGTGAGATGATCCTCGCTACAGACACCGAGGGCCGTCGCAAGGCTTTGGCAAAGCTTCTCCCGATCCAGACGGAGGACTTCAAGGGCATCTTCCGTGCCATGGAGGGGCTGCCCGTCACCGTGCGTCTACTAGATCCACCGCTTCATGAGTTCGTTCCTCAGACGGAGTCTGGTCAGATAGAACTGGCGAAGGCTATGGGCGTCGAGCCTAAGGTCGTACACGATCGTGTGGAGCAGCTCCACGAGCTGAACCCTATGCTCGGACACCGTGGCTGCCGTCTAGGTAATACCTATCCAGAGATCACCGAGATGCAGACTCGTGCTATCCTAGGTGCTTGCCTCGAGCTCAAGAAGGAGGGCGTCGAGACGCATCCTGAGATTATGGTGCCACTCGTTGGTGTCGTCGAGGAGTTTAAGCAGCAAGCAAGTGTAATCCGTGAGACCGCTGAGACGCTCTTTAAGGAGCAGGGTGATCGTATCGATTACCACGTAGGTACGATGATTGAGGTGCCACGTGCAGCGCTAACAGCTGACGAGATCGCTAAGGAGGCTGACTTCTTCTCCTTTGGTACGAACGACCTCACGCAGATGACCTTCGGATACTCTCGTGACGATGTCAATACCTTCCTACCGATCTATCTAGACAAGAAGATCCTCAAGGTAGATCCTTTCCAGCAGTTGGATCAGAGAGGCGTAGGTCAGTTGGTACAAATGGGTGCCGAAAAGGGTCGCTCAGTGAAGCCAACGATCAAGCTTGGCATCTGTGGCGAGCATGGTGGTGATCCCTCTTCAGTAGCCTTCTGCCACCGTGTAGGTCTGAACTACGTCAGCTGCTCACCCTTCCGTGTGCCTATCGCACGTCTAGCAGCAGCTCGTGCCGCAGTAGAGGATAAGAAGTAAGCCACAGGTGAGCTGCGCTCTCGTTGCAGAGCGCTCCGCTCACTAAGCTAACTACAATAATAAAGCAACTCTCTAGAGTCGCTCCCTAGCTGGAGTCTCTGGAGAGTTGCTCCCGTTTTGTAGCTCTTGCTACGCCAGCCAGAGCCCCCCAGAGCCCCTAGAAGTTTTTACTCTGGGTGGCTTTATTGCCAGTTTGCAAAATAGTTGTACCTTTGCGGTGCTGATTATTATCGAAACGAGATAACCAGTGCAAGCTTTTGACCTCATAAGAGTGTTGTGGTTGGTATCTGTGTCGGTGTATAAGGAGTGCGTCCACGCTCCATCGATAGCCTACCGACAGGTGAACGGATCCCTCACAATAGCCCTAGAGTGACAAGCTCTCATGTAGTAGAGATGTCATGATCGGGGAGCTCGAGGAGCCTGCGCCCAGGGAGATCTCCTTTTGTATTAATCCCAATCAAACTATTAGCGTGAACACATTAAGCTATAAAACACAATCCGCCACCAAGGAGTCTGCTCAGAAGGAGTGGCTCGTGGTAGATGCCGAGGGACAGCGTCTCGGACGCCTCTGCTCTGTTGTTGCTAAGATACTGCGTGGTAAGTACAAGCCCTGCTTTACACCTCATGCAGACTGTGGTGACAACGTTATCATCATCAATGCCGACAAGATCGAACTTACAGGCAATAAGTGGGACACACCTAGCTATCTGACCTTCTCAGGCTATCCTGGAGGACAGAGGACATTCTCACCAAGAGACTTCCAAAACAAAAGCTCTCGCAAGCTCTTTGAGAAGGTGCTCAAGGGTATGCTCCCTAAGAACAAGCTCGGTGCTGAGCTGCTGACGCATGTCCGGGTCTTCGATGGTCCCGACCACACTATGGAGGGTGTACAGCCCCGTAAGATCGATATCAATACACTTAAATAAATACGCGGTAAACGATGGAACAAATCAATGCTATAGGTAGACGTAAGGCTGCGGTAGCCCGCGTATATCTCACAGAGGGTTCGGGCAAGATAACGATCAATAAGAAGGATATTGCTAACTACTTCCCCTCATCAATACTTCAATACATTGTGAAGCAACCTCTCCTTAAGCTGGAGGTGGCTGACAAGTATGATGTGATGATCAATCTCGCCGGCGGAGGCTTCAAGGGACAGAGCGAAGCCGCTCGTCTCGGCATCGCTCGTGCACTGATCAAGATCAATCCTGAGGACAAGGCTACGCTACGTGCCGCAGGCTTCGTAACGCGTGATCCACGTGTCGTAGAGCGTAAGAAGCCAGGACGTCCTAAGGCTCGTAAGAAATTCCAATTCAGCAAGCGTTGATGGTGCTGGGGGTATGCTATCGCAGCATGAGCAAATCGTTATGGCGCTCTTGCTGTGGTACTGCACACCCCGCACGATCTCTCGCGTTTAGTATCTAAATTGCATCGATGGCGTACTAGAGATTAGACTTTAGAATTTAGAGATTAGACCTTAGTCGATTCTAGCTTCAGTCTATATAGTAGCCCTACCCTGCAATTGCTTATTTCACAAGAACGTAAACGAAAAAACAAAGACTACTATGTCACAAGTATCATTTGACCAGCTACTAGAGGCTGGAGCACACTTTGGCCACATGCCACGTAAGTGGAACCCCGCTATGGCTCCCTACATCTTTATGGAGCGCAACGGCATCCACATTATCGATCTGCACAAGACTGTCGCTAAGATCGACGAGTGTGCTGAGATTATCAAGAATATGGCCAGCTCGGGCAAGAAGATCCTCTTCGTCGGCACTAAGCGTCAAGCTAAGGATGCTGTCGCAGAGCTCGCTAAGAGCGTAGGAATGCCCTACGTTACGGAGCGTTGGCCGGGTGGTATGCTCACCAACTTCCCCACGATCCGCAAGGCTGTCAAGAAGATGGCTCAGATCGACAAGATGCGTGAGGACGGCACCTACAACAACCTCTCCAAGCGTGAGCGTCTACAGCTCGATCGCCAGCAGGCTAAGCTAGACAAGAACCTCGGCTCTATCCGAGACATGAACCGTCTGCCTAACGCACTCTTCGTTGTAGACGTTATGCGTGAGCACATCGCTGTACGCGAGGCTCAGCGTCTAGGCATCCCCGTATTTGCCATCGTCGATACGAATGCTAACCCCAAGGATATCGACTACGTTATCCCAGCTAATGATGACTCTACACAAGCTATCGAGCTGATCATCTCGGCTATGTGTCAGGCTATCAACGAGGGTCAGGTAGAGTACAAGGCTATCAAGGCTGAGAAGGAGGCTGAGGAGGCTGCTGAGCTAGCACCCTCAGGACGTCGTCAGCGCACAGGTGCTCGTCGTGAGCGCATCCGCCCCGCCAATGCAGAGGCAGAGCGTGAGGAGGACGCTGAGGAGGCAACCCCCGAGACTGTAGAGGCTGAAGAGACTGCTCCAGCTAATGAGGAAGCAGCTAACCAACAATAACACTATACACCATGAGCGTAACAATTGAAGATATCAAGAAACTTCGTAAGATGACCGGTGCTGGTCTCTCTGACTGCAAGAATGCACTCAACGAGACTGCCGGAGACTTTGAGAAGGCTATCGAGATCATACGTGCTAAGGGCAAGGCTGTGGCTGCTAAGCGTTCTGACCGTGAGGCTGCTGAGGGCTGCGTCCTAGCAGCACACAGCGAGGGCTTTGCTGCCATCGTATCACTCCAGTGCGAGACAGACTTCGTTGCTAAGAACGAGGGTCACATCGCACTCACACAGCAGATTCTAGACGTCGCTATGAAGGAGCAACCCGCCACTAAGGAGGATCTGCTCAAGCTACCTCTAGCTGATGGACGTGCAGTCGCTGAGCATATCACAGACCGCGTCGGTAGTACGGGTGAGAAGATGGAGCTGGGTAGCTATGAGTACCTCAAGGCGCCCTACACCACTTCCTATATCCACTTCGGTAACAAGCTGGCTGCTATCGTAGCTTTCAACGAGGCTATCAGTGATGAGATGGCTCGTGAGGTAGCTATGCAGGTAGCATCTATGAATCCAGTCGCAGTCTGCGAGAAGGACGTACCAGCTCATGTCCTAGAGGAGGAGCGCAAGGTAGCTATGGATCGTGCTCGTGAGAGTGGCAAGCCTGAGGCTATCTGTGAGCGCATCGTCGAGGGCTCGATACAGAAGTTCTACAAGGAGAGCACGCTACTCCACCAGCCTTTCGTTCGTGACAGCAAGATGGATGTCCAGGATTACCTGCACACCGCATCTAAGACGCTGACGGCTACAGGCTTCAAGCGTGTCAATCTAAACGAAGACTAATCAATACTGAGGATAAGTAGTCGCTTTCCGGCGGCTATGAAGCCTAATTGAGAAAGCCCTGTACACCTTCGTGGTGTGCAGGGCTTCGTTGGTATGACGGGCATGCCATACATCTGTGGTGAAAGTCCAAGCGGGGCGTAGTTGCCAACGAACCCCATAGCGACTTGCAAGTTTCAAGGGGTGACCCTTGGGAG
>OHAF01000259.1_pt1 | contig 56827 bp, 51 predicted proteins | sample 1577041 | NCBI WGS metagenome assembly OHAF01 (sample SAMEA3541495, study PRJEB24748) | human gut metagenome | biome: human gut; feature: human-associated habitat; material: faeces | place: China | collected 2012
TCTTATTTTTCTATATAAATCTACCCACATTTATTGATGAAGAGCCTTATTTTTTGACATTTATACTCTTATTTTTGACTTTTAATGTCTTTTTCACATTGGGTATTTATAATTGAAATTGCTACTAGATATGGCAGGTGGTTTCCTCTGGATAAACCCTTGAGACTTTCGATCCCCGGGATGGAGGAATAGGCGTATGCAAATTCAAATTAATATTGATGTAACTATTGTCTTAATAGCTATTTTTCAACTCATACGAGTGATCATTATTATTCATAAAGAAAGCAAAAAGCGCTAACCACCCACTCACAACGGATTTAGCGCTCTAGCGTTATCTAAACAGATAACTTTCATATCCTCATGCTTTCGATCCCAAGGATAGAGAAAAAACGTAGCTTTTCTTCCTCTTTATTATACCAATTTAAGTTGTGACAAACAATATTAGATCACTTTTTTAAAAAACTTTTGGGATTTAATGTCTTTTTCACATTGGACCTTTATAATGGAAATGACTACTAGATATGTAGGGTGGTTTTCATGAATTAATCTACCTCCAAAGTCTTTTAATTCCAAAGATGTACGCGAATTCAAGTTTTTGTCTTAGGCACTCTAACATATCTAGTAGTCTTTACTGATTTACGCCTCGATATAAAGATGTCATTTCTGAATTCCCCTTTAATTCTGAAGCCATATATTTAACTAAGAATAGATTCTTATCAAAGTTTGAAGCCAATTCTTTCTGGTAAATCATCATGTCCTTATCTTTATAATAAGCACCCTTTTTATCTGTAATTAATACAACTCTAAGATTTGGATATTTATTTAACAATAATTCTAGAAGTCTTTGTTCATCCTGAATTCCATTTTCTAATTTACTCGCATATTCTTTATTCACAAATATTGTATTTACTTTAGTCAAATCAAGATTTCTAACTTCTTTATCCACCATATGTAAATATACCGTATTTGATTCATTTAAATAGTTTTCTAAATCTTCATCATTATTATCAATAAATACTGTCTTACAATTTTCATTATGTTCCACTTGAAACTGTTTAAATAAACCTTTTAACTTTTCTTCTCTTACATTTAATTCCATACAATTAGCCTCCTTTCTTGTACAATAGCACAAAATGAAAAAAATTTTGAATACATTGTTTAGAATTTGTATAAAAGCGTATAATACATACAGGAGGAGTTTTAAAATATGCAACCATTTGATAAAGAATATGTCTGTGACATTGCCAAACAAATTTTGAATATTGATTCACCAACAGGCTATACAAAAAGAGCCATTGATTTCATGGACGAAGAAGCCAAAAAATTAGGCTATACAACAGGACGCAACCAAAAAGGAAACTTATTGATCTATGTAGACGGAAAAGATTCTGAACACACTTTAGGATTGAGCGCTCACCTAGATACATTAGGACTTATGGTTCGTTCCATCAAAGACAATGGAAAACTTGCCATTACTAAAGTCGGAGGCCCATGCTTACCAACATTAGACGGAGAATATTGTAAGATTTATACTCGTGATGGAAAGGTATATACAGGAACAATTCTTTCTTGTTCACCAAGCGTACACGTATATCCAGATGCTTCAACATTAGAAAGAAAAGAAGATACAATGGAAGTTCGAATTGATGAAGTTGTTCATTCAAAAGCAGATGTAGAAAAATTAGGTATTAACAATGGAGACTTCATTTGTATTGATACAAAAACACAAATTACAGAAAGTGGATTCATTAAATCAAGATTCTTAGACGATAAGATTTCAGCTACAGCCTTAATGGGCGTACTAAAATACTTAAAAGACAACAACATTACACCTCAAAGAGACTTAGTCATTATGTTCAGTACATATGAAGAAGTGGGTCATGGAGCAAGTTGTTTACCAGAAGAAGTCGAAGAATTATTAGCCGTAGACATGGGATGCATCGGTACAGATCTTGCTTGTACTGAACAAGATGTTTCAATCTGTGCAAAAGATTCAAGCGGACCATACGACTACGAAATGATTACACGTCTAGTTGAACTATCAAAAGAAAACAAGCTTAATTATGCCGTTGATATCTACCCACAATATGGTTCAGATGTCAGTGCCGCATTACGCGGTGGTAACGACATCAAAGGAGCCTTGATTGGCCCTGGTGTTCATGCAAGCCACGGAATGGAAAGAACACACTATGATGGTGTAGAAAGCACAATGAAGCTTGTTGTTAGCTATATCACAAAATATTAAAATCCTTTAAAGCAGCTACAATTCCCTGTTCCACATTGGACTTGGTCACATGAGCTGCTTTTTCTTTTACATAATCCAAAGCCTGACCCATCGCAAAACTATGAGTTACAACACCAAACATACTCACATCATTTTCACCATCACCAAATGTGAAGACTTTATCCTTATCCCAACCAAACATATCCATCATACGAACTAAAGTAGCTCCCTTACTATATCCTTTAGGCAATACTTCAAGTTCTCTAGGACAAGTACGGAACACTTCATATTGATCTTTAAATTCATTTTGAATATCCAAAGCCAATTGGGTAGTTACCTCTTCATCCTCAATTGTCTGAATCTTATTTACAGGATATTGAATTTCACTAAGATCCTTAATATAAGTAATCTTAGGATAGCCATCACGCATATCTGCAAGCCAAGACCAAGGACCACCCGTCCAAGGAAAATCCTCTGGATATTCTTGTGAATTTCTTAATACTTTTTTCTTTTCCATTATATGATCTGGAATATAATCAAACAATCCATCATTAAATACAGCCATTGTCTCACAGTTTTTATGCATCAAATACGCAAAGACAGGCTCAACATCTTCCTTATACATCTGTTTTAAAACATGACGCTCATCCTTTTGAACATCATAATATGCAATACCATCTACCTCTAACAAATAGCCACCATATACATCCATCTCTAATTCTTTAGCATATGAAAGTAATCTTGTATAACTCCTTCCACTGGCAAGTACTAGCTTAGTCCCCTGCTTTTGACAAGCAATCAAAGCCTCTTTCGTTTCCGGTAAAATCTTATTATTTGGATCCAATAAAGTACCATCCATATCCATTACAATCGCATCTAACATAGTACATCCCTCCATTTAAAAAATAATATATCATAATTTTATAAAAAGTACTTGCATAACACAACATCTTTTGGTATTATATACAGGCAGTCAAGTGAAAAACAAATGCCTGAATAGCTCAGTCGGTAGAGCATCCGGCTGTTAACCGGCAGGTCACAAGTTCGAGTCTTGTTTCAGGCGCCACTTGATTATAAAACCAGCTTAGCTGGTTTTTTTTATTATATATAAGGAGCAGTTATGACAGAATCCGAATGGTTTGAACAACTTTTTAATCGCTTATCCCACTCCAAATTTAGGAGCCGTTTTCATCTGAAACAAAAAGATAAGGAATATATACAAACTAAAGGAATGGACACCATTGAAAAACATGCCATAGATTTTGTTGAAAAAAGATTGGCTCCAGCCTATATACCCAACGACGGTAAACAAACACCATTCAAAGGACACCCTATATTCATTGCCCAACATGCTACTGGCTGTTGTTGCAGACAATGTCTATACAAATGGCATAAGATCAAACCCAATCAGCCACTAGGCCCTAGACAAAAAGCCTACATCGTTAAAGTATTAATGACGTGGATTCATAAAGAAGTCGATTAATTTGACTTCTTTTTTTAGTTGACTATACTATTCATGGAATTAAATATCGAATATATATTTATACTATGTATATTATATATAAATGATATAGGAGATGATCTTATGAACAACCATATGGACATTCCATGGCATGAATATACGAACAAAGATTCAAAAGTCAAGATTGAAAATGCAAGTCTAACAGAAAAATCTTCCGTTATAGGAAGAATTGGATTGATGCTTCTAGCCTGTGGTACAGGTGCCTGGCGAGTTAGAAGTTCAATGAACACCATTGCTAGTGAATTAAATATTACATGCATTGCCGACATTGGACTTACAAATATTTCCTACACATGCATTGATGGAATTAAGTCCCACGCCCAATCTTTGTCTTTACATAATACAAGTGTGAACACATCCAAACTTGCACGTATGGAAGACTTTGTCTATCACTTTAAAGACGAATGTAAAACATGCACATGCAATGAGATTCACAATCAATTAGACCAAATTGAAAGCATTCACTCTAGTTACTCCCCCATTATTCTAGGATTAGCTGCAGCCCTTGCCTGTAGCTGTTTTACCTTTCTACTTGGAGGAGGCCCCATTGAAATGCTTTGTGCCTTTGTAGGTGCAGGACTTGGCAATACACTTCGAATGAAACTCATCAAACATAACTACACCCTATTTTTAAATGTCGCTGCCAGTGTTTCATTAGCCTGTCTTGCGTATGCCTTATTATTTAATTTTCTAGAAACCTGTTTTGGCATAGCCACACAACATGAAGCTGGATACATCTGTTCTATGCTTTTCATCATTCCAGGCTTTCCCTTCATTACAAGCGGTATTGACTTAGCTAAATTAGATCTTCGTTCTGGTATTGAAAGACTTGCCTATGCCATTATCATTATTTTAGCTGCTACACTTACTGCATGGATCTGCGCTTTAGTCTTACATCTTCAACCCGTTGATTTTGTAAAATTACACATTTCAACATCAACCAAATTACTTTTAAGACTATTAACCAGTTTTGGAGGCGTATTCGGATTCTCCATTATGTTTAACAGTTCAAAAAAAATAGCCGCCAGTGCCGGATGCATTGGAGCCATCGCAAACACATTGCGACTAACACTTGTCGATTTATCTTTACCTGCTGCAGCCGCAGCCTTTATTGGCGCATTAACAGCCGGACTACTTGCCTCTATGATCAAAGGAAATACAGGATATCCTAGAATTGCCATAACCGTACCATCCATTGTGATCATGGTTCCAGGCTTATACATGTATCGAGCTATTTATAATCTCGAACTTACATCCACTATGTCAATCGGAGCTAACTGGCTCATTCAATCTTTATTAATCGTTTTAGCCCTTCCAATGGGACTTATATTTGCCCGTATCTTAACCGATCCCTCATTTCGATATTGTACATAAAAATGCTGAACTTAATCGTTCAGCATTTTTTGTATACATTCATATAAAATACTATTTGAAACTTCAATATTCTTTTCTAAATTATGTTCAAAATGTGTAAATGGTAAGAACACACCTACACAATACTTTCCTTTAAAATCCCCACAATAGAAGAAGGCATTATACAACAAATCTTCAAGCTTCATCATAGAATCCCACAAGCCAGAATAAATTTGTGCATCACTTAACTTTTCATGAACCTCTTCAGGCATTTCTTGAACAACTAAGATACCTAAATGCGATTCATTTTGAATAGTTTGAATGGACATGTCCTCTTTAAAGCTATGCTGTTCTAAAAAGCCATACGCTAAGTATCGATTTTTTTCTACAAGCTTTTTAAACATATGCTTCTTTGATTCAGGAATATGAATATCACTTTCTATAAAATTTCCATTTTCATCACTTAAAAGAATCGGATTCTCTTTTCCCTTATCGTTAAATCGCAATGGAATTAAGAATGCATTCCGTAATAAGTCAAACATACTATTGCCGCATACAGCCATTAAAAATGCCGACAGATCTTTGTTCTTGTATGCAGTAAATAAGGCATTGGTAAATACTTGTTTATCTACAAGTACCCTTTCTTCTTCTACGCTTGAATCCTCATCACAAGCAACACCTTCATAAAAGGCGTCCATTAATCGTTTACAGGCTCTAGGATCCTTGGCAATCTTATCAAATAAAGCCTCTGCCTTTTCTTCCCTTGGAAAAATTGTTGGCATACTTATCACTTCTTTTCTAGTCCTTTTGGCAAACAGATACAAGAAGTCTTCCTTTAACACACTTTTTGTATCTGTTTTTGATGGCTTGCCTACTCAGACTAAAAGTATTATACTAACACCTATAAAATATGTGAAATGTATATTTTAAATATGCATTATATAAAAATTATATGGAGGTTTTACAATGACACTAGACTATTATCGTATCTTTTACTATGTAGCTAAATACAAAAGCTTTTCAAAAGCCGCTCAAATCCTACATAACAACCAGCCCAACATCTCAAGAACCATGAACAACATAGAAAGTGAATTTGGATGTAAGCTTTTAGTACGCTCTCATTCCGGTATTACTCTAACACCCGAAGGTGAACAACTCTATGAACATGTTGCGATAGCCATTGAACAACTTTACCAAGGAGAAAGTGAAATTCTTTCAAATAAAACCTTAGAACATGGACATATATCAATTGGTGTAAGTGAAACGGCTCTAAATATCTTTTTATTATCCAAACTTGAACAATTCCACAAGGCTTATCCCCACGTTAAAATCAAATTATCCAACCACTCCTCTATTCAAGCTGTTGATGCCTTAGAAAAAGGAATTGTCGATATTGCGATTGTCACAAGTCCAATCAACATCAAAAAGCCATTACATACTACTTCACTCTACTGCTTTGAAGAAATATTGATTGGCGGAAAAGAATATGAAAGCTTAAGCAACCAGATTCTAGACATTCAACAAATCTCTAATTATCCATTTATCACCTTAGGCAAAAATACAAGTACATATACCTACTATTCAAACTTATTTTTAAATCACCAAATCCCTTTTCATACCGATTTAGAAGTGGCTACTGCCGATCAAATACTTCCATTAGTCAAACACAACCTTGGCATTGGATTCTATCCTAAAGAATTAATTTCTAAGGATTCTGATATTTTTGAAATTCATACAAATATAAAAAATCCTGAACGAGATATTCTTCTTGTCCAAGATGCAAGTCGTGCAACCAATATTGCCACACAAAAATTTATTGACACGATTTCTTTATAATTCAAAGTTTACCAAATATGCATTACATGCTGCATCACTAAACTTACAATTGTGATACCACACCAACATGTTGCACCAACCGCAATTGGCTTTCCACCCGTTTTGATCAACTGAATTACATTGCTGTTAAGTCCAATGGCTGCCATAGCCATAATGATCAAAAACTTAGATAATTCTTTAAGTGGTGCAAATACACTAGAGTCTACTCCTAAATTTACACATACAGTTGTAAAGATTGCTGCCAAAATAAAATAAAGTATAAACATTGGAAAGGCACGTTTCAAACTAAAGTTTGATGCTTGTCTTTCTTTTTTAGCACGAATAAAAGATAGTCCAAGTGTAATTGGAATAATCGCAAGTGTACGAGTTAATTTTACTGTTACCGCCTTATTTAATGTGGCACTACCAAGCCCCCACATACTATCCCAAGTAGAAGCTGCAGCCGTTACACTTGATGTATCATTAATGGCTGTTCCTGCAAAAATACCAAACGCATCCCCATGCATTGTATCAAAGCCAAGTGCTTTTCCTAACATTGGAAAGAAAATAGCGGCTAATACATTAAAGAAAAAGATAACTGCGATAGATTGGGCAATCTCATCATCATCCGCATCAATAACAGGTGCCGTTGCCGCAATGGCAGAACCACCACATATAGATGAACCAACACCAACAAGTATTGATGTATTTGTAGGTACTTTCAAAATTTTTTTCATGATCCACGCAAGCACAAGCGATGTCGTAATCGTACAAAGAATAATCGGTAAAGACTGCTTACCCGTTTCAAAAATTACACCTAAATTCATTCCAAATCCAAGTAATACAACGGCCGTCTGTAAAACTATCTTAGAAGTCCATTTAATACCAGCTTCTGCTTTTTGTTTATCATTCCAAAACATCGCGATAATCATTCCTGCAAGAATCGCAATGACAGCACCACCAATGACTGGAAACATCTTTCCAATGATCCATGATGGAATCGCAATTAAAAGACAAATTAAAATGCCTTTTCCATATTTGTTAATAAAATTCATTCAATAATTCCCTCCATGCGAAGAATTGTATCACTATACAACAATAAGGTAAAATTATATAATTCTATCGAACAATAATTATTTCTTATCAATAGAGGTACCTATGCTAGATTATCGAACAAAAACATTTCTTACTGTATGTAAAACTTTAAATTTTACAACAGCCGCCAAACAATTAAATATCACTCAACCTGCCGTATCACAACATATTCATTTCTTAGAAAAACAATACAATACCACATTATTTGCATACAAAAATAAAGAGTTATCACTAACTCCTTCTGGTGAAATACTATATAAGCATCTATTAGCTATGAAAAATAATGAACAAGCCATAATGAATGAAATCAACAATATCACATCCAACATTGAAACACTATCCATTGGAGTCACTATGACTATTGGTGAATATGCGATTATTGATAAATTGGCAAACTTTATTCAAAATCACCCAGAAATCAACATCCACCTTCACTATGGCAACACATCTAAACTACTCGAATTACTCGATCAAGGTCAAATCAGTATGGCCATTGTCGAAGGTAATTATCCAAAAGAAAACTATTCCCACATAAAATATAGCACAGAAGACTATATTGCCGTCTGTGCTACATCCCACCATTTCACAAAAGAACCCCATACCATTCACGATCTAATATCTGAACATCTTTTAGTTCGCGAAAAAGGTTCTGGAACAAGAAATATTCTTGAACAAAGCCTAATTGCCCATGGTCTACATATTTCAAATTTCACACATTATACACAAGTTGAAAATATGCATACCATCATGAATCTATTGAAAAAAGATTGTGGAATTTCTTTCCTATATAAGATAGCTGTAGAAAAAGAATTAAAATCAAAAGAACTCAAAGAAATTACTTTAGATGATTTTAAACTACAACATGACTTTGATATCATCTGGCAAAAAGAAAGTATCTATGCCCATAAATATCTATCAATCAGTAAAGAATTTATTTAATAGTTCGATTCGCAAGTACTACACGATCTTCTTTTATAGGACAAAAACCATTCTTAATCCAAAAATGTTCAGCTAGAAGATTTCCATTTATCCAACCTAAGCGAACTTCCTTATATTTAAGTGTTGTTAAATATTCAATAAGTTCATTGACTATTGCGCTTCCAATCCCATTCTTTTGTACATTGATATCCATCATAAAGAATCCAATGAATACAATATCCTTTTTGGGATATCCATCAATTAAATCAAGGACTGCGATTAACTTCTCGTTCTTAAAATATCCCACATAATACTTATCTTTAATATCAATATTGCCTGGAAGAGTCATCATATCCGATTCAATACTCTTTCTTGTCACATAAGGAGGACAATATTGATAATATAAGTGATTTTTACTACAAAGACCATATATTTGATCAATATCATTCTTTTGTAGTTTTCTAACATAATATTTCTTGGAAAATAGTAACTCATTCATAGTTTATTTCTTCTTTTTTGGATTTGGAAGCTCATCATACATCACTTGAAACAAGCCTTCCAAAAATTCTTGGTTATCCACTTCATCTACCAACAACATTTCTTTAGCCCCATCATATGGTAATTCATATCGAACTTTTGACATATAACGAATTGCGGTTTCTACAGGCTTAACAAGTAATCGATCATCATATATACCACCAACAATTTTTCCTCGATAATATAGGATATATTCTTTCATCATGGCTCGATACGTAATTTCTTCTAAATTGGATAATTGCCCCATTATAAAATCTAAATATTCTTTAGTTGATGCCATTTTGTCACCTCATATTGCCATAACATAGATTTGACAAGGATTATTTTCATCCCACAACGAATTCAGAACTTCAAATTCTTTAAATCCTAACGAAATATAAAATCGATTTGTACGATCATAATCTTCATACATTCCCATCTTCACTGTTTTTACCTGGATAAACGAATATCCACGTTCCTTTATACTTTCCTTTGCGTATTCAAATAGTGCTCTTCCAATTCCTTTACGATGATATTCTTTTAATACACCCATTACAGCTAGTTCAACCGTATCTTTACCCGTTTGTTTAAGATACAAAAATCCAACAACCTTATCCTTTTTAATAGCACAAAAGAAATCTTTTCCTACACTATCAAGAATATATTCTTCTCTTGCTTCTACAATTCCAAACCACTCAGGCAACGCTTCTAATATAGCTCTTGTGATTTTCTTTTTATCTTCATCATTTATAACTTTAATAATCTTCATATTCATACTTCCTTTACTCATCGTTAAACGATTGTTGTAATATTTCTTTTTCATCATCGACTATACAATGAATTTATTTAACTTCCTTTAAAATTTCTTCAGCAGTGACTCCAAATAGCTTAGCTAAAGCCATTAGATTCGTTGTACTTGGATCCGATGCACCACTTTCCCATTTTGATACAGCCTGTCTTGTAACCCCTAAAGACTCTGCCACAAATTCTTGAGTCATTTTGCGTTGCGTACGATATCTTTTAATCACTTCTCCAAGTGATTTGGCACTTTCAGCCTTTTCCTTTCTTACAGGTTCAGATTTAATATATTTCTTTAATGCCCTAACAAGCAATACGAATAAGTATATAAATGCGACACCAACTACAAAATACATCAACAAAAAAATATAAGCTATAAATACAGTTGCCTTCATAATACATATTTCCTCCTTTTCACCATCATTATACGGTAATTCATTGCGGTTGCTCTACCAACTATTTGTCAACTTTATTATTTTATCTTTTATCACAATACAAAAAGAAAAACACTACAAGTGTAGTGCTATTATTTCTCATATTTATCTTTCTTACAAAAGCTTTTAAAAGGACATCTTTCACATTCTGGATTTCTTGAATGACAAAGATAGCGACCAAAAAATATAAAGTCATGATGGCCTTGATTCCATCTTGAACGATCGATTTTTCGTTTTAGTTTTTCCTCAACCTTTTCAACCGAATCATTATATTTAGTTAAACCCAAACGCTTACTGACACGATTGACATGGGTATCTACCGCAAAGCTAGGAATATCGAAAGCTACACTACGAACGACATTCGCTGTCTTTCTTCCAACACCTGCTAAAGACATTAAATCCTTATATGTGTAGGGTACCTGGCCATGATATCTTTCAACTAAATCTTTACTTAGATTTGAAATGGAGCGAGCCTTATTACGATACAAACCAATTCTTTTAATGTATGGCTCTAATTCAGAAACTGTAGCTTCTGCCATCTTTTCTGCCGTAGGATACGCCTTGAATAATGCAGGCGTTACTTTATTCACCATCGCATCCGTTGTTTGTGCACTAAGTACCACCGCAACAATCAATTGAAATGCAGATTCATGATACAATTCACACTTGGCATTCGGAAAGATCTTTTCCATTTCATCCAAAATTTCATTCGCATTCATCGTTTACCATTCTCTATATCCTCAGTTGACAAACCTTTTTGTTGCCAATTCTGTAGAATTCTTTCAATATAATTTAAATCACAAGCCTCATTACATACAGCTTCATTTAATGCACAAATCACACGACGTTCATCATACAAACTTGCCATATCAATAATTCTTTGCATTTGGGTTGAAGATAGTGGATGTGCAAACTCCATCTCAAATTGTTCTAATAAAGAACGATCAATAGAAGTATCACTCGCTTTTGAAAGTTCAAAGATTCCTTCAATATTAAAAATCAAAGATCCATCCGCATAATCTAAAGACAAATACCCTTTATCTGATAATTCGGTAAAGATATCTTCCACTTCATCCACACTAATCTTTAGTTTTTCACTAATCAATTCGTGATCAATTGAAATATGCTGCTGGTTGAAAAAATCAATCAACAATACGACTAATATCTCTTTTGGTTCTAGAATTAAATCTTGTAGATGATCAATGATCCAAGTTCTACGATCTACATAAGGTGCATTAAAATCAAAATCAGCCATCATTGTATCTTCCTGGTATATTGTAATTGACCCATCTAACTGGTCGACTACAATATACTTCTCCTTTCTTTCAACCTTTAATAACCGTGGTTGAAGGCGGTGTTGTTAATTTGTAAAATTGAATATGTGAATGTGGATTTGTATGTTCACTTCCTGTAGCTTGACTACTTCTGAAAGGTTCTTACCACACCTTATTCCAAAACAGTGATTAGTTAGATGAGTCTTTGAATTCGTATTTTGAACCAGGTTTTGTGGTCTAAGTGTTGTGGATAACCATTTTCACACGTTTCTATAAAGAAAGGATGTTTATTTATGAAATTAGTTGGTATCGATGTTGGAAAGAACAGTCATCACTTCTGTGTCATGGACAAAGAAACTGGTGAATTCAATGTTACACCTACTTCTTTTTCTAACAACAAAGAAGGATTTGACTTTCTGATCAACTCTCTTAAACCGTATTCTAAAAAATCAATTTTAATTGGTATGGAAGACACGGGGCATTACCATGTTGCTCTTCTAAAATTTCTTCTTAGCAATGGATATACCGTTGCCTTGATCAACCCTAAAACTACAGATCTTACCCGCAAGATGGAAGGCGGCATTACTAAGAATGATAAACTGGATACAATCACTATTTGTGATGTTCTAGATACTCCTGAGCGTAAGAAACAGTATCGTATTACTAAAGTTGACCGTTTTGATTTATACGAACAGAGACAATTGACTCGTCATCACCATAATCTAAAGGAAGAACTCAATGTCTACTGTAATCGACTACAGAAATCGATTGATCTTGTTTTTCCTGAATTCAACACTTTGTTCAGCTCGAAATATAGCATTGTTTACATGAATCTTCTTAAAACATTTGGTAGTACTGAAACAATTGCTTCTACAGATATTCGTACAATTCGTAAATGTTTTGAAATCAAAGGTAGAGGCAATCGTATTTCATTGACTCCTGAAAAGTTAAAAGAATGTGCTAAGAATTCTATTGGAATCTCTTCTGAAGTTGAAACTATACAGATCAAACACTTGGTAAGTCAAATCACGCTTATTAAAGAACAAATAGCTGAAATAGATAAAAAAATAGAAGAGTTCTCGATCACAAACTGTGTGGTCTGCACCCCTCTTTTTTAAATATGTGTAATTATAATTATCCCAGCAGTTACAATAGCAAGTGGAAAATAAAACCCTAATTCAGTGGGTGATATTATACATTTCCAATATGAATTATCAGGTGTGCGAAATTCATCCAAGGAAACATCCATACTAAAATCAATTATTGTTTCATCAGTAGTTCTTGTCTTGTTAAAAAGGGCACGGAATAACTTTTCTTGTAATAGATAGTAGGCATCTAATCCCCAAAAAACAAGGATGGGAATATATGCAACAAGAAAATACATCTTGTCAGTATTTTTGCTTGATAACGCAAAAATACCTGCAACAAGCGTAACTGCCCATCCCTTTAATGCAAACGAGTTTCTCGCCATCCTGTTGATGACACCTTGAATCATTTCAAGGTGTGGAACTTTATAATCCACCATTGCCACCTCCACAATCTTTGTATTAAAGCACAGCTCCATCAAGCAAGCCTAATTGCTCGTAAAGCACGTCCAATGGAAATGATGAAGTACTTCTGATCGATTTTGACCATTGCAGCAAATCATCTGTGGACAATTCTTTTAAATGCTCCAAACTAATATTATATTTAATTTGCAACGAAGCACTTTCATTCACTGAGCCCCTTGAAAAATAGACTTCATCAGGTCTATATACGGCTAATTTTTTATGACGTACAATTTGAGATAATGATAACTCAGAAAAAATCCATGGAGACAATGTGGCACCTATTTTCATGGTATCCGCAATATCAATGGAATTTGGAGTATTAACAAAAAACAGGCACTCGCTTTTATCTATCATTTTCTCCAATGCTGTATTTAACATCATGTGAACATGACTTGTAGAGTTATTCCTTTTTTCATAACTGTAAGTTGTGTGGTCACCATCTCGTTCTTTAACACAATATTTATTATCCAGTTTTTCTAATAGCTTGTTTGAATACGCCTAAATATAAGAGTCCACAAACGCACGAACATGGCATACTTCATCAAGCCATCCAGCCAAGGCAACTATTAAGCGTTCATCTTTATGCGAATGAGATAAAAATATATCTGCTTTTACACTCGGAAACCACTGCTCTTGCATCATTGTTCCATTCAACACATCATCACCACAAATGTATGCCTCCAAATTTTCCTCTATGGTTTTCCTTTGGCTGCGTAAGACTGCTTCTCCATGACTAAAGTATTTATCAAAAATATTTACATCTGAAATTTGCAAATTAAACCCCGCAAACATAGGCTCAACTCCTTTATCTAATGGTATTCATTTTAACATATAATCGCTAAGAATTAAAGAAGTATATACAAAAAACAGGTTACTAGGGTCATTTATCTTCAAAAAAAACTTCTTCCCATAATATCCCTAATTAATTCTGTTGACATTTTAATTCTTGTTAATGCACAACAATAAACTAATCCCATCAACACAAATGCTGTATTTGCCACATCTTCATCTATCCCATTGAATCCGTTATGTGTAATGTTATTTCTTTCTTTAACAAACATCTCTATTTTTTCTTGATCAATACCAATACTATACGAATTTAATAGAGGTTGCACCTTATCTTCATGCTCTTTCCACGCATTATATGCCCTTTCTGCCAATGGCTGATCCCAGTGAGAAATATTCCCAAAAATATAGTCATACTCTTTCGCAGAAAGTGGGTCCTTCCCATCTCGATGTTCCTTTACATCTTTTTTCACTTTTTCTATAAGTTTCATCATATTATAGTTTGATTCTAATCGCACTCCATCTAAGTCTAACTCCATTTCTAATGCTGAACATATATTTCTTATCTTGCACACATCCATAATTTTAGCGTCTTTATCATCCTTAGGTGTAATAAATATTGGTAGTCCTTTATGTTTTTTATCTTGTTTAAGAATATTCTTAATAATCTCATTAAACACATTATCATCAATATATGAAACTGGAATAATATTTACAAACTTTCTCACAGACACCTCACCTTCACTTTTTACATAACATTCAGCAAATGCTTCATGCACATTGTACGGAGTTTCTCTTAACAAAAAAATCTTCTCAAAAAATATGTTATTTCTAAATGTTAAGAAAGAGCAAAAATCGCACACATATCCATACCAATCATAGAAAGTTTTATACCCCTGCTGGTCATCAAATAATATATCCAATAACGCATTCCCATTGGATAAAGAGTTACCTTCCTCTATAGACATTCTTTGATTCACTTCAGAACCAAAATTCCAACTTACTGTTTCATTTCCTACATTAATCGAATAACTCTTTCTATCATTATCTACACGATATGCCAATATTCCATCCTTAGATTTCTCATAATCTTCATGCAAGGCATTACACGGATGTATAGTTCGAATAACACCATTTTTAAACCTAATCCCCTTAAATGAAATTATGCTCTCTTTATGTACACCCGCAAATCTAGAAATTATATAATTCCACGTATTCAAGACCCTTGTCTTTTTAATTTTAATGCTTTTTTTAGCGTATATTGCAATTATTTTACCTTCATATGTTTTCCCCCAAATATACCCATTTTCATCAGCATCAATAACAATTTTTTCTTTCGTATCTGTATTCATGAAAGTAAATTTAAAGTTTTCACCATAAAAGGTAACATTCCCTTTATCAGTTTTAATAACACCAGTTACAACGGTATCTTTAGCATTCATTATCATAAAATTTTCTTCCATTCTCTATCCCTATCAAGAACTCTTATTTACTTAATAATACTTTAACCATGCCCACAATATCATAACCATAGTTTTTAGCAGTTGCCCAACCATATCCATTTGGATTTTCTTTAATACCTAGCCATTCTACATATGGCGCTGTGTTTCTTGTAACTAAGTTAAATCTTGGATCCACGCACGCATTTTTTAATGGACTTGTTGAAGCATAAGCCTTTAAATGCTGAATTTGAGCTCGGATTCCTGTACGAACATCCTTAAACTTGGCTCCATGAACAGCACCAGTAGCACCAATACCTGCAAAGTTATATTGGTTTGGTAAAACATCACCACCATATTTTAAGAAGCCGGTTTCCTTCATACATTGTGTAAAGGCAACCTCTGCCTTAACACCTTCAGCATTTGCTTCTTCATAGAAGATTTGTGCAAACTGCTCAATTGTACTAGCTCCACCCTTGGCAAGACTTCCATCATATTTACCTTCATATTTTGCCCTGAATATATCATATCCACTCGCATTGGCCTTATAATAACGAACCATTTGAGCTACACTTGTTTGACTTGTTCCCATGATCTTTGTCAAACTTACTTGTACATCTTTACTAATATATTCAAACACCCACTTTTGAGCAGCCGAGTTATTTGAAGTATACAATTGAATGTTTGAACCATTCGAAATCTTACCACCATATACATCTAAAACGCGACTTGAATGCAATGCAGAAATAATCTTAATATTTTGATTACTATCAAACGCAATGATCCACTTTTGATCATATCCATTCGATGGACTTTGTTGATTTACATTCGCACTATTACCACTTGAAGTAGCCGTCAAATACATACCTGAATTGACATTTTTAAAAGACACATATCCTTTTGAATCATGTGAAACCAACCATTTCTGTGCATCCGTTTTATTCAAAGAATATAATTGAACATTTGCTCCAGAATAAGCACTACCACCCGAAACATCTAACGCAAATCTTACATCACGATTTTTAATATAGTAAACACCATCATCCATCATATTCTTATTTTGCGCTGCCAATTGATCCAATTTTTCTTGCTCTGTTACTACCTTATTAAACTGCCACTGTTGAGCAATAGTATCATTATCCGTATATAGCTGAATATTTGCACCCGAACGAGTTGTACCACCACACAAATCAATTACATAATTTGGATCTAATGCAGAAATAATTGTATAACCAGAAGAATTCTTCTTGATAATCCATTTTTGTGCACGACTACCATTTGAAGAATACTGCCAAATATTTTGACTATTCTTAACTGTACCACCATACAAATCTAAAGCCTTACCTGATTTAACATTCGTAATTGTGACATATCCATTTGAATCGTTTTTAATTTTAAATGTTTGTGCCTTAGAACCATTACGTTTATACAATTGAATATTCGCACCACTCGATGTTGAACCGCCATATACATCAAAACCATAACTATTATTTTTTGCACTACAAATTTCATACTCACCATCCGCAATCGTATTCTTATTTTGCGATGCTAGAGCATCAAGACGTTCTTCTTTCGTCACATACTTTGTCAAATTCCATTTTTGACTATAAGATCCCGTATAGGAATATAATTGAATATTTCTACCACTTTTTGCTTGTCCACCACTCAAATCCAATACATAATTTGGATTTAGTGCAGAAACAAACACATAACTATTACCATCTTTTTTAATAACCCATTTTTGTGCACGAGTACCATTTGAAGTATATTGCCAAATATTCTGTTCATTCTGTGCAGTACCACCATATACATCAAGTACCCTACCTGATTTTGCGTTTGTGATAGTAACATACCCCTTTGCATCATGAGTTATTTTGAATAATTGAGCTAGCGTATCATTACACTTATACAATTGAACATTAGCTCCATTTGTTGTATAACCACCATAAATATCAAATACATATTTTGTGTTTATGCTTGACTGAATCAAATACGTTCCATCCGCAATTAGATTTTTATTTTGACTTGCCAAAGTATCCAATTCTGAATACTTTTGTTGCAAACCTAAAGCATTCACAATACCCTTCGCATCCGCAATACCTAATTGTTGCAGTTTTGCATCTGAACTTAAATACTTATTATATTCATCTGGATTGTTTAAGAAACAATGCTCAATAATCAATCCTGAAATATTTTGTTCTTTCGCATAACGAATAATTCCATAATAATCTCTATCACTACTATTTGGATTGGATGAAGTAGAACCATCCATATAGTTTCTGATTTTAATACCACGATCATATAACCCTAAGGCAACTAATTGACTTTGTATAGCTTTAGCCATAGCTTGTCCATTGCTTGATAGACTTGCATTCCCACTTGTATTTGGAAAATACACTTCAGCACCATGAGCCGAAGTACTCGCTGCTGAATTTAAGTGAATACTGATAATGTAAGAAGCCCCTGCCTTTTTAGCTGTCATAACACGATCAATCAAATCCTGTGCTGTATTTTCACTTGGTCTTGTATCCGTTGTTCTTGTCATCACAACATTCACATCATATTTTGCTAATTCTTCCTTACAATAATTGGCAATCTTTAATGTTAAGGCAGACTCTTTTTGGCCAAAGGCATTCGCACCTGAATCACTACCACCATGTCCAGGATCTAAACAAATTGTCATACCACCAGTTGCAGCTCTAGAAAATTCATCAATTGACATAATCGAAGCTTCACTTGCCATGCCATTTGCGATTTCTTCTTCCGCTTTATTTACATCCGTTACTTGAATCACACCCTCTTGATTTTGAGAATCTTGTGTTAAATCTGGTAGTGTTTCATCATAGCCAACATATTCTTGATCCACACCAAATTTAACATCCATCTCTAAATCACTAAAGTTCAAATAATACGTTTGCCCATTATATACATAATGAAGTGAAGTTACTTGATATTCACCCTTATTACTAAAGACATTGGAAAACTTTACTAAATTACCAACAGTTTCTGAACTCTCTAAATCCAAAGTTGTTCCATCCTCTTTTTGAATCGTAATTTTAAAGTTTGAATACCCCTCTGTATTATTTAATGAAAGAACAAAGTTTTCTGTTTCCTGACTCGATACAACCGGACTATCCACTAAGAAATATTCCATCATATTTGAATTACCCATTTGTTCTTCTACATTTGTATCTGTATTTTCGTCAACAGTTTCATCTACTGTATTTGTTTCTTCTGTTTCAGTATCCTCTGTTTCAGTATCATCTGTTTCAGTGCCATCTGTTGTCGTTTCATCCACTGTATTTGTCTCTTCTTGTGTAATTTCATCTTCTGCAAAAACAGTATATGTATTTGACAAAGTAGAAACAGACATAAATAAACTTAATACGAAAGCTAAAACTGGTTTCAATCTTTTATGCATTGTCTTTTCCTCTTTTCAATACTCTTTATTTTAAAGGAATCTAACAACATTTTCAATATAACTTAAAAAGAACCAAGCGCATAAAACGCTTGGTTAAAGACTATACTCTAGTTAATTTGAATTTTTGAGCATTTGTACCATTATCGCGATAAATATGGATATTTTCTTCATTCTGAATTCTACCACCATAAATATCTAAAACGTAATCTTTATCTAACGCAGATACAAAGGTTAAACTACCATCACTATTTTTTCTAGCAATCCATTTTTGTGCATATGTATCATTATATGCATATTGCCATACATTCGTAAAACTTTGAGCCTTACCACCATATACATCTAAAGCTTTATTCGTACCTACATTAATAAATGTAATGTATCCCATTGCATCTTTTTTGATTTTCCACTTCTGTGAACTTGCCTTATTTGCATTCGCAAGTTGAACATTACCATTAGATGCGTTAAATACTACATTATTATTTGTATAACACTCAATTACATATGTAGATTCCGTAATATCTGCATTATATTCCTTAGCCATTGTATTTAAGTGGTCACGTGGACTTTCATATTTTATAAAAGACCAAGTTTGAGCTTTCGTATTATTCGATTTATAAATCTGAATATTTGAAAAATTTTGAACTCTTCCACCATATAGATCCAATACATAATTTGAATCTAAAGCCGAAACGATTTTATAGCCAGATCCAACATTTACTACAATCCATTTTTGTGCATATGAATTATTTGAAGTATATTGTACAACATTTTGACCATTTACATTCTGACCACCATAAACATCAAGAACCTTATTTGAACCTACGTTTATAAATGTCACATACCCTTGGGAATCATGAACAATTTTCCATCCTTGAGCTACAGTTCCATTATTCTTATAAATCGTAATATTTCCAAAATTACTCTTACTTCCACCATATACATCAAAAACGTAACTTGTATTTAATGAAGAAGCTATAAAATAAGTTCCATCCGCAATCGCATCTTTATTTTGAGAAGCTAATTTATCCATCTCTTCACGCGTATTTTTAACTTTTAATAACTTCCAACTCTGCGCTACTGTACCATTAGAAGTATAAATTTGAATTGGAGAACTATTATTTGTTGAACCACCATACAAATCAAATACGTATCTTCTATCCCAAGCCGAAGAAATAATCCAGCTGCCATCACTATTACGAGTGAATATAAATTGAGCTCCTTTACTAGAAGCATTTACACCTTGGACTAGACGACTACTCTTCATTTGATTCCAATTTGTTGTTACACCTAAATATAAATTGGATTTAACATTTTTTATTGTATAATAACCATTTTGATTCTTTATAATTTCAAATTGCTGAGCCATAGATCCGTTCCAATCAAAAATTTGCACAGACGCACCATTTGAAATCGAACCACCCACAATATCTAAGACTTTATTATTATTCTTTGAACTTACAATTTCATAAGTTCCATTCGTCATTTCATCTTTTATAATATCAAATGTCAACGTTAATTTACCTGTAAACATATTCATACCAATAATGGTAACGGTTCCTTTACCAACATCTATATTATTTGAGTAAATAACTTTATAATCTTTTCCCTGAACCAATCCCGTATTCTTAATCGAAAGATTAACTTCAGGCTCTACTTTATTTCCAGTATAATATACATTTCCTACATGTCCTGTACCTTTAGATACATCCAAATATAAGGTTGTATCCACATACTTACCTAATGAAAAGAATGGACCACCATCTATTTTATCCAATACAAAACTAGAAGGATGACTAAATATTTCACTAATATGGACACGCCCATTACGTGTACTTGTATAAGGATCATAAACCGTAGTATATCCTTGTGCATCCAATCCAAACAATAAGATCTCATGAGAAATACCAGGCCAAGGACAAAATCTTCCACCCTCAACAGTCGCTGCAATCATATTCCCTTTCATCAATTCATTTTTGGCGGATTCTATATTAATATTATTCTTATAAACTAATCCAAAGTGATTTGAAATAAGACTCCAAGTATCTCCTCCTGCACCAATCTCACGTACATTATAAATACCTGCACTATATAATATATTTCCCATATCAATAGGTGTATAATTTGTTCCCTTAAGCGTATTTACAATCATGGCAGCTGTTGTCGGAACACAACCACTACTCGCAAACGTATAATTTCCATAGACTGACCAAGCCCAGCGATCATCTCTTTGACAATAATAAGAAACTCCATTCCAACTTGCCTTATTAATTAACCCATTATTATCCGTATTATAAGTGACTTTATCAATTCGGAAAGTCCCCTGTAATCTTTTACCAAAATTATCATAGTATTTAGCACTATTTCCAAAATTCACAAAACCAACTGATAGAGTACCATCATTTTTAAAATTGTACCAATTTCCATTTACTTGTTTTTCACCAAAACTTTGAACTCCATTTTCAAAATAATAGATTTTACCATTCAAATGCGCCATTCCATTATATTCCATGCCATTCTCTAGATAATAATGGACTTGACCATCCTCTTTCTTCAAAGAATATAGAGTAAGACCCGTACTTTCATCCTGGTGCATCTGCATATTTGACTGTAAAACACCCAACTCATTAAAATAATAAGCATCTGTACCAATTGTTTTAAAACCTGTTACCTTATTACCAGTCTCATCAAAATAATACTTCTGTCCATCAATATCCTCAAAACTATTAGTGACGTAAGAACCATCTTTGACAAACATCGTAAAATCTGTATTCCAACCCTCTAATAACTTAGAACTTGTATCCATTGAATCCTTTTCATCTGTTGAAACAGAAACATCCGGATTTACAACACTATCAATCACATCCACTAAGCTATCCGATTCTTGTGTATTTGTCGTTTCTTTAATTGGCTCAATGCTATTTTCTTCAGCATGAACAATTGTATCCGCAAAATTATAGCTTACTACTGCTGCAAGAACGGCAAAACCAACCTTAACAATATCTCTTGAATTCATTCAAATCACCCTCCACAAAAATCATTTTATAACTTTCATAAAAGTATGACAATTATCTTTTGTTAATAAATCAAAAGATCACCTCAATTGAAGTGATCCCATTAAACATATTTAATATTCAATTTACGAATAAAATGGTACATAAACATTGTGCAATGTAATTGATCAAAAAGAACATACAACAAAATGCATACATTGACTTTAAAAGAATCTTCTTTGTTCAATGAAAAATGATAATAATCATTTTGCTTTAAGAAATTAAAGGATTCCTTATAAATTTTAGCATATGAGTTCTTCTCTAATACGCTAGCCTGCATCAATAAATATTGAACAACCGTTTTTAAATAAAAATAATCAACATATTTCTTATCATACTTATATAAATTCAATGTATTTTGAATCTTATTCAACAATAATAAAATATCATTATTTCCATGAACTGAATTCTTGTTTTGCGTCAACGAATTAACATTATAACAATAATTGTACCCAGCATAATCAATTACTCTTACTTTATTCGTTAAGCTATTACATTTTATGTTCATATAAACATCTTCACCCAAGACAAATTTTTCATATTCAATATGATTGTCCTTTAGAAAATCCAAACTATACAATTTACCCCAAGTTGCTACATAACGAAATTCATCCCAAACAGATACTTTAGGCTTTGAAACATACATTAACGAATGATCTTCCAAACTTACTTTCTTATATCCTGAAATAAGAACATCGTTATCTTGAATTTCTTGATGCAATCTTTCTAAATAATCCTTATCGATATAATCATCGGAATCTACAAATGTGATATATTTCCCTCTAGAAAGTTGTATTCCCTTATTCCTCGTTTTTCCAGCACCCTGATTATCAAAAGAATATACTTTTATACGTGAATCCTTATAACTCTTTAACACCTCTAACGTACAATCTTTTGAACCATCATTAATCAATAATAACTCAAAATTACTATATGTTTGTTCTAAGACACTATTTACACAAACTCCAATATATTTTTCAGCATTATAGACAGGTACTACAATTGAAATTAAATCCATTTTTATACCTCCTTAAAATCTTGTTTACGCATAATATAAATATAGATTAATAAATACAACAAGAATTGAATAAACATACATAATAAATAAGCAAGCGATGCTCCAATTAAACTAAAATTGATAATAAACAGTTTAGAAACAAACAAAGCAAATAATGATGTCACAGAAAAAACGATAAACTGTACAAAAGTATGTCGAATCGTAGTAAGTGCTGCCGATACTAGTGTACTTAATGAATAGAAAATGGCACCCAAAATAATTAAAATCAAACACAATTTATAATCCGATATATTAACACCATATAAAATGTTTAATACAGGTATACCAAGTAAATATGCTCCAATAATACATACTAAACCAAAAACTAGAACTAATAAAGCCGATTTAAAAATCAAAATATTAAATTCTTTTTTCTGTCCCAATGCATACAGATTCGCAACCGTGTTTAGAATAGGTTGCAACAAATATTGACATGCCAAACTAATAATTGTAGCAGGCATTAACACAATACCGAAAATGGCTTGTAAGGATTCTGCAACAATACCATCCAACGCATACTTTTGTGCATTGACTAAATATACAGCTAAAAACAAAATTGAAAACGAGAAAAATCCATCTTTATATAATTTAATAATATTCGTTAGGCTAATTTTTTCTTCTTTTTGTATTAACTTCTTTGTTTTAGGAATGTCATATAAAAATAAAACTACAAGCCAAATTAAATCTAATACAACACAAGATATTAATAGATTCTTTGTGACCATATCTAAAACTACGAAGACTAAAATTGAAGCTATCGATTTAAAAAACAAGGACTTACCCACAAGTTCTAAATTGTCATTTTTTTGAAGCACACCATAAAAAACATCTGAAAAAACTTCACAACATTTCATAAAACATAACGCAAATGTAACACTCATTTTATATGCATCATACTTCATAATTAGACAATATATAAGAACAGTGACCATCATTAGAAGGCAGCTTGATATTCTATGTACAATATATTCTTTATTTGAAAAATCTTGCTTAACATCCGTAACTTGAAAAACCCTGCCTTCATAATTACCAATAAAACAAAACAAACAAGCCAATGAAAAAGCAAGTGTAAAAATACCTGAATCCTTTAGACCATTGATTCGAGTTACAATAATCATAAAAAATAAGGAGTTAAATGCATTTGCAGTCGTCCCTATCATATTCCATATGACATTTTTCTTTGTGTTGTTTCCCATATTAACCCCTCTATATATTTTTCTCTATTAACATATACGTAACGTATCCTACCATGATACTCAAAGGTATAGAAATCAGTATATTTAATCCGACAGCCATAGATCCACCAAATTCACTAATGACCATTTGTTGAATTGGCCAACCACATAAATATATATCATAAGATAAGTTACCAAGTGATGCAAATCTATCATTGCATTGAGGTAAACAAAATGAAATATATAAAGTTATATAAGGAATGAATAGAAAAGATCCAATTTGACCATATCCTAAACCAATCAACAAAATAAATAGTATGCAAGAAAGTACAAAATATACATTTTTCATTGTTATTTCATCTCTATAGATCCAATAAAAAGATCCCCAGAAAAACAAGAAACATGGTTGAATATAACCTTTTACACTCAAAAAAATGTGTAAAGGAATAAAATTGACACCGATAAAAACAAAAATCACCAATAAAGCCACAAATTTATAACTCTTTTTGTTCACCAAATTTAATTTGTAAGCAATCAATAAAATAATATAACAAAAAAATTCTAATGGTAACGTCCATAAAGGACCATTTATGACTCCAGGATAAATATTATTTGTGAATACACCAGGCAAGTTATGAATAGGTATCAAAATAAAATTTAAACAATATTTAAAGAAATCCGTTGATACAAAAAAATCAATTAGACTATAAGACGAAAAAAATAAAGCACAAACCACGATACAAATCACAAGTGTAAACCATAATGGTGGAAATATTCTTATAAACCTATTATGAAGATACTTTTTTGAATTCTTGTTTTTTAATAAACTTTTAGTCACAAAAAAGCCGCTACTCATAAAGAATATCGCAACGGCTAAACTACCAAACGCAATAGAATTTCTAGATAAGTCTGATAATATATCATTATATTCCGCACCTTTAGAAAGTGGAAAGGCATGTGAGATAATCACAAATATGGCAGCTATAAACTTTAATAAGTTTAAATTATTACTTCTTGTAGACTCAAATTTTTTTAGCGTAACACTATTTTGTGTCATTATGCTTCTCCATAATCAAATTAATTTTTGTATTATCACCCCAAATAGCAGGTGAATCATATGGACGTTCTGGGAATTTTCCATAGTCTGGACGAATACTATAATGATTCTTCTCGATAAATTCATTCACTTTATCCGCTAATGAAACTGGTTTTCCAGAACAACAATTGATAATTCCGGTAATTTCAGATTGTGTAGAAGCTGTCGCAATTTGTTTTGCGAGTTCATCTACATGAATGAAATCATATTTATTTTTACCAGAAACAAATGGGAATGAAGCCTTACCCTCATGCTCCATCTGTGTTATCTTAGTAAAAATTGAATTGTTATTGGAATCATCACCTAAAATATAATATGCACGCAACCACATTAAAGACGTATTTGATTTTTCAGCCAATAATAAAGAGGCTTCTCTTAATGCATTTTTTGCGATACCATACATTGACAATGGATTTGTAGGGGTATTTTCATCAACACAACCCTCATAATATCCAATCTCATGCATAGTTCCCATTACAGATAAATATTTAACGCCACCATCAATCATATTCTTAATGAATGCATAGTGTTTTGACAACATTCCCATATGTGCGTCTGAAGCATGGTTAAAGCCATCTTTCCAAGCCATATGAATACATGCATCCGGTCTACCTAGCTTGTTATAAATATCATCCGAAAAAATATCTAATGATAAAAAAGTTGCATCCGTATTGATACCTTTATTTATCATATCTACTGCAATAACTTCATGATGCATTTTGATCAACGCATCAACTACATGTCTTCCAATATATCCAGAAGCCCCTGTAACAACTACCTTCATTTTATCATCTCCTACAATTTATTACTTTTTTCACTCAACGCGTACACAGTATTTATTCCATTCGCAATAAATTTTGGCCAATATAAACTCATGATTTCCAAATCCTCTTTTTTACGGATATTTTCACCCAAGTTTTTTGAAGTAGCTGACTCCGCATAAATTCTATGTCCCAATAATGGTTTATCAATATAAATAAACTCACCATTTAATTCAGCTAAATCACACCATGTCTTATAATCACAACTATTGATATAGTTTGTATCAAAAATTGATTTACCCGCAACCACCTTATTATAGGTAGCAGCCGGACAACAAATTGGACAACCAATTGATAAAATTCTTCTACGAATAAATTTAGAAGTCTGATTCTTATCCTTCTTTAAAGGCGCAAGCATCATTCTCTTCACTTTTAAAATTTTATTTGTATAGATTTTTTTATCATTACGAATCTCATAATAATCTGTAAACGCAAGAATAAAATTATGTTTATTCCCAATATACTTTAATGTTTTTTCTAAAAAATCCGGTTCATAATAATCATCTTGATGTGCAATTGTAACCAATGGAGTTGGCGCATGATCATAAGCCCAGTTCCAGTCAGCTCCAGCATTTTTAGGACTAGGATTCACAAACAATTCTAAACCATATTTTTCACACAATCCCTTAATATAATCATTCGGTGTTGATGTTGAAATAAATACCTTACTCTTGATTGTTTGATTCAATAAAGATTGAATGGTCATCTCTAAATGAGGATTTTCTTTATATGCACAAATCACAAAACTATGATCGTTTCTATTAAACATTTAATTACCTCCAAAAATTATTTTTTGATTTCACTTTTTAATAATGAAATTTCTTGTACTAATAATGTAATCTTTCGTTTCTGCGCAGAAACAATAACAGTTAATGACATAGTTATAAAGAACAAGATAACCAATAACACACCAATAACCATGTTGGAAACCGTTTGGAAGCCAACTAAATTCGCAATCTTAATCAATACATTTGGAAAAATTGCTAAGAACAACAGAATTAAAACACCTAATCCCCATAATAAAGAATACTTCACCGGAATTCTACCCTTGTGTAGTATACGAATTACAACCACAGCTAATACTAAGGCAATAATAAGGACACCCAGTCTTAAATTTAAAGGCATTATTTTGACCTCCTTGTTCCAATTATCATAATAGATAATAAAACATTAATCATATAATACACATTCTTCCAACTACGAATGCTAGACACACCACCATTACGCTCCTTCATTTCAACAGGAACTTCCTGAATTGTTAATCCCTGCTTTAAAATTTGCGTCGTTGAAATTGGTTCTGGATATTCTAATGGATAGTCAATCGCAAATTGTGCAATCAAACCTCGATCTACTGCTCTAAAACCAGATGTAACATCATATAATTTTTCACCTGTAAAAAACTTAATGAAAGATGAAATGATCTTAATACCCATCTGACGGGCCTTTGTAGACTTAAATTCACTTGTCGAACCCTCGACAAAACGTGAACCAATTGTCATATTCGCTTTACCATCAAAAATCGGTTTACAAACATCCTCCACAAAATTTACATCATGTTGACCATCCCCATCAAATTGGATGGCAATATCATAATTATGTTCCAACGCATATTTATAACCCGTTTGAACGGCTCCACCAATTCCTAAATTATGAACCAATTTAACATGCGGCTTTTTATTTGATGTTAGTATTTCTTCTGTTCTATCTCTAGAACCATCATTTATGACAATATAATCTAATTTATTTGAAGAGTGATTCTTATTATATTCATCAATTGTATCGATTGTTGATAAAATAGAATCTTGTTCATTATATGCCGGAATAATTAACAATACTTTATTCATTATTCTCCCCTTTTCCCTTTTTACCACTTTAAAACATAACATAAGAAATCATTATCCTCAAGTAAATGTTTAATAATGCTTAACATTTATAAATTCATTTCCTTCAAATAACGAGCTAATGCATCCTGCCAAGTAGGCAATGGTTTAAATCCATTTTCTACTAGTTTTGATTTATCCAAACGAGAATTACAAGGACGAGCTGCTTTAGATAAACCATACTCGGCTGTTGTTACAGGAATTACTTTTGTTGTACTACCAGCTTGTTTAAAGATTTCACACGCAAAATCATACCAACTAATATATCCACCCTCATTTGTCGCATGATAATAACCATATTTATCCGTTTCAATCATATCTACTAATAAACGAGCTAAATCATAAGTATAGGTTGGTGTACCAATTTGATCATTTACTACTTTTAATGTATCAAATTTCTTTCCTACATTTAACATTGTCTTAATGAAGTTGTTTCCATTCTTTCCAAATACCCACGCAATACGAACAATAAAGTATTTTGATAAAGTATTTGATACGGCTAGTTCTCCACCAAGCTTAGTTTGTCCATATACATTTAACGGCTTATAATCTTTGCAGTCTGGAGTCCAAGGATTTGTTCCCTGACCATCAAATACATAGTCCGTAGAAATATAGACCATTTTCGCATCAATTTCTTTACAAGCATCCGCAATATTTTGTGTACCATCCACATTAATCGCTTTTACCTTTTCCTGTTTATCTTCATCTTCGGCTAAATCAACTGCAGTCCATGCCGCACAATGCACAACAACATCTGGCTTTATAGCCTTGATTGTATTCATTACAGCACTTTTGTTAGTGATATCTAAAGATACATATTCAGCCGTTGTTACATAAGTACCATCTTGAATTCCATTATAACTTTCAGCTAAGTCTGTACCTACTCCAACATATCCTCTAGAAGCCAATTCATTCATGACATCATGACCTAATTGACCTGCAACACCTGTCACAAAAATCTTCATAGAATATCTTCCTTTCATCTAATAAGAAAAGCTAAAGATTATTCCTTAGCTCTTCCTTTTTCTACATACATCTTTTCAAAATAGTTTTGGTATTCACCACTAATGATGTTTTCCCACCATTCCTTGTTGTCTAAATACCATTGGATTGTCATTGGAATACCTGTATCAAATGTATATTTTGGTTTCCATCCAAGTTCTGTTTCCAACTTAGTTGGATCAATCGCATAACGCATATCATGACCTTTACGATCTGTTACATACGTAATCAAGCTTTCCGGTTTGTTTAATGCATGAAGTACAGTCTTAACAACTTCTAAGTTAGTTCTTTCATTATGACCACCTACATTATAGACTTCACCAACACGTCCCTTACGAACAATTAAATCGATTGCGACACAGTGATCATATACATGTAACCAATCACGAACATTTTCTCCAGTTCCATATACTGGAATTGTTTCATCATTTAAGGCACGAGAAATAATTAGTGGAATTAATTTTTCTGGGAAATGATAAGGACCATAGTTATTTGAACAACGACTAATCGTTACTGGTAAACCATAAGTTCTGTGATATGCTAGTACAAATAAGTCTGCACTTGCTTTCGCACTTGAATAAGGACTTGAAGTATGTAAAGGTGTGTTTTCAGTAAAGAACAAGTCAGGACGATCTAAAGGAAGATCCCCATATACTTCGTCTGTAGATACTTGGTGATATCTTTGAATACCATATTTAACACAAGCATCTAATAAAGTAGTTGTTCCCATTACGTTTGTTTTTACGAAGATTTCAGGATCTTCAATACTACGATCCACATGACTTTCAGCCGCAAAGTTAACAACGACATCAAACTTTTCTTTTTCAAACAAATCCATGATAAATTCACGATCTGCAATATCACCCTTGATAAACTTGTAGTTAGGCTTATCCTCTACAGGCTTACAAGTCTCCAAGTTACCTGCATATGTTAATTTATCTAAGTTTACAATCATATCCTCAGGATATTTATTTACCATATAATGTACAAAGTTTCCACCAATGAAACCAGCACCACCAGTTACTAAAATTTTCATATTTTTCTATTCTCCTTCATATACAAATTGATTATTTGACTCTTCTAAAGTAGGTCCAACCTGATCTTTTTCACTTAACACAGGCTCAATACCATTTAATAATGAACCCCAATCTACATTACAAGTCGGATCATCATAACGCATTCCACCCTCAGACTCTTTATTGTAGACATTATCGACTTTATATCTAAACTCCACATCATCTGTTAGAGTTAAGAATCCATGCGCAAATCCTTGTGGAATAAAGAATTGTCTATGATTTTCTTCACTAAGCTCTACACTGACCCATTGACCAAATGTAGGACTACCTTTGCGAATATCGACCGCAACATCAATCACAGTTCCCTTTGTACAAGAAACCAATTTACTTTGTGCATAAGGCGGATTTTGCCAATGCAATCCACGAAGCGTACCCTTCTGTGCACTAAAAGACATATTGTCCTGCACAAAATCAACAGTAACACCTAATTTTTCATATTTAGGCTTTGAATACGTTTCTGTAAAATACCCTCTGTGATCACCAAATACATCTGTATCAATAATTAATACTCCAGGAATCTTTGTTTCAGTTACCTTCATTTCAATACCCCCATTACTTAATATACTTACGATCCATGATCTTCTTTAAATAAGCACCATACTGATTCTTCTTATAAATTTCGTAAGTCTCAGAAAGTTGTTCATAATTGATCCAACCATTGTCATACGCAATCTCTTCAAGACAAGCAATCTTACGATGTTGATGTTCCTCAATAGTCTTCACAAAATTAGTGGCATCCACTAAAGATTCATGTGTACCCGTATCTAACCAAGTAAATCCATCACCAAGTAATGTGACATTCAATTCACCATTCTCTAAATAAATACGGTTTAAATCTGTGATTTCCAATTCCCCACGAGCACTTGGCTTTAAGTTTTTCGCATACTCAACCACTTTATTATCATAGAAATAGAGTCCTGTTACCGCATAATTTGACTTAGGACAAGCTGGCTTTTCCTCTAAACTAATAGCCTTACCCTGAGAATCAAATTCAACAACACCAAAACGTTCAGGATCTTCTACATAATAACCAAATACGGTAGCTCCCACTTTATTTTCAGCAGCCGCACGAAGACGCTTCGTTAAACCATGACCATGGAAAATATTATCACCCAAAATCATTGCACAACTATCATTACCAATAAATTCTTCACCCAAGATAAAAGCTTGTGCTAAACCATCAGGACTAGGCTGAACTTTATAAGAAAGCTCAATTCCAAATTGATGACCATCCCCTAACAATTCTTGAAAACGAGGTGTATCATCCGGAGTTGAAATAATCAAGATTTCACGAATCCCTGCCTGCATTAAAATAGACATTGGATAATAAATCATTGGCTTGTCATAAATAGGAAGCAATTGCTTACTTGTAACCTTAGTCAAAGGATACAAACGAGTACCACTACCACCAGCTAAAATAATTCCTTTCATAATATTGTTCCTCCATAATTAACATCATTATATCATAATAAAAGAATAAACCCTAACGTAACGTTAGGGTCAAGCACAATATACACGAATTATTGATTCTTTAATCAAATTCCAATCTCTTGATTTCGCAGTTTCTACACCATTTGTATATAAAACGTCACGCAAAATTTGATCTGAAACAATTCTTTCAATACAATGAACAGCCTTGTCAATATCTCCATTTGGATAAATCAAACAATTATTTCCATCTTCTAAATATTCTTTATTGCCATCATTTAATAAGGCCACCACATAACCACCAGTAGCCATCATTTCAATTGGTGGATAGCTAAAGCTTTCTAATAAAGAAGTCTTTAATAAAATATCACAATCTGCATATACCTTTTGCACCTCTTCATAAGGTACTCTATGCAAGAATTTATCAACACGATACCAATCCTTCGGTTTGGCATTATAAGACATATACCATATTTCATATTTGGAAGAATCTAATTTATTACTCACTAAGAATGCCTCATCTACATTTTTATGGGTACTCGAAGAATCTCCCTCAATCAAAATACGAATTTTATTTTTAAACTCTCTTTTATGCGGTCTATATTGTTCAATATCAATTCCATTATAAATCCAAGCAGCCTCCTGATTAAATTCAGACTTCAACCATTCCTTACACCACTTTGAAATTGTGACATAATCAAATGGATACGAATAAGTCACACTAGCTTCTACTTTACGAGGATCTTTAAAATCATAAAAGTCAATCTCATAATTTTGAACTAAATACTTTTTATTTTCAATACAACGAACATCATCCAACATCTTAACCGTAGGCCACATTGTCGCTACACCACAATCAATTTTCGCATCCAACTTTTCATTTTTAAATGGCAAGACTGGAAATGAATGATTCATAAAAGTAAATTCTGTACAAGTATCATAGAAAGATAATAACATCACTTGATACCCTGCATCCTGTAAATAAGCCGCATGACGCAAAGCCACCATAACTCCACCAGAAATTTCAAGTTTCGCAAAGCCCATACAAATAATTCGTTTACGATTCTCTTGTAGAATAGAAACAATATTTGAACCTGTATATAAAGTAACACAATGCTTTAAACAATATGCATACGCATTACCAGCTAAAGTTTCTCTTAATTCCTTATTTTCAATCAAACAAGTTAATTTTTTCTTCCACTCAACTATATTAGAACAAAGTATTCCAGTTTTATGATCTTCTATCATCTCTTTAAAAGCACCTAGATTTGAAGCAATCGTACAAGTATTTACTAAACTAGCCTCTACCCATTTATTCTCTGATTTTGCTTCATTAAAAACATTTGAAGTTAAAGGCGCTAAATTAATATCCATCTTAGAAATCAATTCAGGAAGTTTTTTATAATCCATAAAAGGATGTACTTCAATCTTAGAAGCATACATCTTTAAATCTTGAGGCAAATCGATTTCTCCAACAAGATGCAAACGCACATGATCATATGTTTTTAATACATGAATCAAGGCTGGCTTAATCATTTCAAAATCTTCATTATGCGTAACACTTCCACTAAAATAACCAATATCCACTGTATCTTTATCTGTTTTTTTAATGGATTGCGATAAAGCTACCATTTCAATAGAAGCCGTATTTCGATTGATCCATACATTTGGATTGTATTTTTCAAGCTCCTTCTTTAAAGCCAAAGTTGTTGTGATACATCCATCGCAAAGCTTTAATAACTTTTGATTCTTCATAACATCTAAATCATATCGAGCTTTTTGAGAAGCCTCCATATTCTTAACATACGCAATCTGATCTGTATATTTTATATCAATGACTAAATCATCCACATCATAAAGTACGGGTTTATTCCATGATTTAGCCAATTGAATAAATGCATCTAATTTATCTGTATAAGGCGCTCTAAAAATAATGAAACAAGAATACATACGCACTTGTTTTAGATCTACATTCTCAAAGAAAACTTCATCACACCTATATCCATTTGATTGAAGTTGTTCCATTTGATGTGTTACACGATAACGAGGTGGATGAGGCAACAAATCTTTTGGACACCCATTAATAAACAAGACATCCTTAAATGCATCACTTTTAGGTCTTGATTCTCTTTTTTTATGAATATAATGTGAGGCATGCTTCGCTAAACCAGAAATCCCTTCTCGTTTTAATACCTCCATTGATTTATTCACTAACTCCAAAATAACACCTCCATTAATGCTTTACTCGTCTTTTTATAATTCCCAATAATTGTTTTACAGATAAATCATCTACATTTTTTCTTCTTAATTCTGCAACTTTGTTTTCATAATTTAATAATTTTACATGTTCAATATATTTAATATCCGCTTCAACAATAACTTCACAAACTTCTTTAGATTCCTTTAAATCAATCAAAATACTTGGATCTAAAGAATAAATATCATACCAATCCTCATCCATTTCATAATATTGAAGGATTGTATAATTCTCTATTCTTTTACCATCAATTGTGATACTAAGATTTTTTAAACAAATATATTTACCTTCTGTTGGATCAAAGCGAAGTTGACTCACTTTTTTATGATCTAAATCAAATGAGACTTTAAAATGATTGTTCATCATTGTTATAGTTTTGCCAATCTTGTTAGATTCAGAAAAGCCTTCATTATTTGTATAATATAAAGACGATGTCAAATATTCATTATCATCGATTACATGAAATACATCTAATTTTCCACTAATTGCACATACATCTCGTTTAGTGAATCCATATAACTCAATCAATTCATCTTTCGTTTCTTCATTACGAACCAATTCCATCAATTTATTCATTGCATAAAAATGGAATCCTTTTATATCCGTTCTATTTAACATAATTTGTGCTAAAGCATAATCCACATTCATCTTACCATTCACAACATATTCACTTGCCTCAGGAAAAACCTGTAAGAATTCAGATTGATTTTGAATCCTTCCATATAATTTTGCGATTTGATAAAACTCATTATGTACACGAATACGATTTGTAGGAGTTTGACCACTCGTATTACTTTCATCTTTATGAATTCTAAATTTAGTCAATTTATCTGGATGCACATAAATCTCATGTTTCAAACATAATTTAACCCATCTATAGAAATCAGGTAATGCGCCAAGTCCTGCCGCAAATAAATCATCGTTCATCTGTACATCCATACGAATCAAAGAACTTGGATGACACAATCGATTTCCTTTATAAAAGAAATGATTCAACCATTCAAAACGATTCATGTTTTCATTTAAAAATACTTTTGAATATGGATGATTCTCTTGATCAAAATTATTTCCATCATCATCAATAACTTGTACATTAGTAAAACATGCACCTGTATATGGATGATTCTCTAAATATTCAACTTGTTTTTCTAATTTATCCAATTCCCAAACATCATCACAATGTGCCATCGCAAAATATTTGCCTTTAAAAGAGGAATACAAAGCTCTTGTAGTACATCCACCCTCATTTTTTTCATGGCGAATCGCAATAATTCGATCATCTTTATATTTCTGAATAATATCCCAACTATTATCTGTAGAACAATCATCAATAATATATAATTCAAAATCTTTAAATGTTTGATTTAAGATACTATCTATACTATTACGAATATAGCTTCCATGATTGTAAGATGTTAATAAGACCGTTACTTTTGGCATAATTATATTTCCTTTCACTTTTTAAAAGTCTAAATCTTCCAATACTTCAAAAGTATCGGCATTTTGAATTGTCCAATCCTTTCCAAATCCTTTGGAAATTACTTCTTGATATATATAATAGGCAACAGATACATCTACAAAAGATAAACCAATCGAATTAAAATAAATAAATTCTAAATCCGACTCTCGACCGGGTAATTCACCTGAAATGATATCTGCCAAGTTTGCATATATATCCTTATCCATCAAAATCTCTTCTTCATACATACGAGCAATTGTAGGAGAGCCCCTATGTTTAAGTGATGCCCAATCATCACAAACAATTTTATCTGCCCGTAATGGAACAGAATATTCATCTTCCCATCCACCTACATGACAATAAAAAGCTCCTTTTTTAATGGATTTTGCCTTTAACAATGGTTCCTGACAACTGACTGCAGTAACAATAATATCTGCATTTTTTGCAGCTTGATCATAATCTGAATTACATGCAATAAAGGTAACATCCTCAAATTTCTTTTTCATGACTTGAATAAATGCTTCTTCACTTTTACTTGTTCTAGATGCCACATAACACGTTTTGATTTTTGGAAATAATGTTTTAATCAATAAAAAATGTGTCTTTGCCTGTTCACCCGTACCAATTGTTCCATATACCGTACTATCTTTTCGAGCTAAATATTTAGCTCCAATTGCACCTAAACAAGCCGTTCTTAATGCAGTAATCAATGTTCCATCTACAATTGCAAAAGGAAATCCTGTTTTGATTTCAGATAACAAAATAACTCCACTTACGTTTTGTCTATCAAATAAAACAGGATTGTTAGGAAATACAGAAACCCATTTTACTCCACAAATACCCTCTTTTAGAAGTGTAGAAGGCATACAATTGATGCGAGTTTGCAGTTTATAATCAAAAATTTGTGAAATCTTATCCGGCAATAATATTTCGCCTTTACTATACGCAATCAAAGTGTTTTCGATTATTTCAATAATTTTCTTTAAATCAAAAGATCTCGTTTTCTTAATATCCTCTAAAGAAATCAATTTTACACTTATATTATTATCCATACATATTACCCATCAATACGATTTACATCAAAATACTCATAAATCATATTTTCACCTTTTTCATTTAATACCTTAATATTATTTTGTACTTCCTGTAGAGTTTTCTTTAAATCATCTAAATTATTTGACAATACATCCATTTCAGCCAAACGTTGATTTACATTATATGTCCATTCTAATGTATCTTTTACTTCACAACGAGGTATCGCAGAAACAATTTCATCACAATAACAATCAATACCTTCTAACGTTTCAATTGTTCCTTTACTGACTGTAGGAAATAAAACCGCAGCCTTTTTTCCTTCAAGAGAATAACACGTTTCAGGTATTTCTATTGAAATCTTATTTTGCATTGCGATATCAATCATCGCATCCATCAAATCAACACCATATACTTTTCGAATAATTCTTTCATAATCCACACCTGGAAATCTTAATCCTGGATCAAAGAAATAAAAATCATCTTGATATACAAATCCTTGCATAAAAATAGGACCATTTTTATAACCCATATTTTTAAACATATTTATAACTTTATTATGTGCTTTTGCCAAATATAAATTTGTATATTTTGAAGGTGAAACAGCACATGCAACAACTTTTTCTAAATGCTTTTCTTCTGAACCACAATAACTATCGGTTGTACGAATCAAGTATGGCTTTCCATCCACAAAGAAATATGTGACTTGAAATTCTTGTGCACCCTTCATGAACTTTTCAATTATGATATCTCCATTTGAAGATTCAGATTTAGCATAAACACATGCAGCTTCAAGTTCTTTTTCATTATAACAAACACTCTGCCCTCTAGAGCCCCTACTATCCACAGGTTTGACAAAAACGGGATATTCAATATCTGAATCATCCTCTTTATATTCTTTGATTGTATTTACGCCATTGTCATTGCACATTTTTTTAAAAGCATGTTTATCTGTCATTAAATAAAACTGCTCTTGTGTGCCATAACAAGGAAGATTTAATCTTGCACATATTTTCTGATACGGTCTTTGACAAGGATCAATATATCCACAAATTACACCTTGAACATTTTCATCTTTGCACATGTTTACGATGCCATCAATATCATTGATATCATACATATAACTTTTATCGGCCATTCGTTTTGCCAGAGAATCCGACAAATAATCCGTAACAATTGTATAATATCCTTTTCGTTTTGCAGCTTCTATAAGTTTTATTTGTTGAGCCGTTCCCCCAAGTATCAATATTTTATCCATAATTAACCTCTACATTTCAAAACAATGTCACAAATTCGATCGACATCTTCCAATGATAAATCCGCATATAAAGGTAAAGTTAAAACTCGATTACTAATATGTCTTGCGACAGGTGTCTTATCTAAATCATACTTTCCATGGAAACATTCAAAACCATTCGTTAATGGATAGAAATATTTTCTTGCTCCAATTCCATGTTCATCTAGTTTTTCAAGCACTTCATTACGTGTTGCACCAAAGACTTTATCATCAAATACAACCGGAAAATAAGCATAATTTGGTTTAACATCTTTCTGAATCGGATTTAACTGTAGTCCTTCTACCCCTTCTAAATGACTACGATATCTTTCAACCACAACTCTTCTTTTTTCAATTTCTTCATCCACATGACGCAAATTACAAATACCCATAGCTGCACAAAATTCATTCATTTTCGCATTGGCTCCTACTGCATCCACAACTTCAGTTCCACGAATTCCAAAATTTTTGAGTCGATATAAATCTAAGCCAAAATCTTTTAAATCATCTCCAAAACATACAGCTCCACCTTCTATCGAATTAAATACTTTTGTAGCATGAAAACTAAAACATGAAACATCCCCGTAAGATCCTATTCCTTTACCTTTATAGGTTTCACCAAAAGTATGCGCTGCATCATAAATTACCTTTAAACCATATTTTTTTGCGATACGATCAATTTCTTCTATGTTACAAACATTCCCATATACATGAACAGGCATAATGGCACAAGTCTTATCTGTAATCAAAGACTCTAATTTTGTTGTATCCATTGTATATGTTACTGGATCAATATCACAGAATACCGGATCTAATCCATTACGTACAATCGCATGTGTCGTCGATGCGAAAGTAAATGGAGTTGTAATGACTTCACCAGACAAATTTAAAGCTTGTAAAGATAATTCTAAAGCCATATGTCCATTTGTCATTAAATCTATATTTTCAACACCCAGATACTGAGTTAATTCTTCTTGAAATTTTTTATGTTTAGGGCCCATATTGGTAAGCCAATGTGTATCCCACATATCCTTAATTTCTTCAACATACTCATCTAAAGATGGCATAGAAGATTGAGTGACTAATATTTTTTTCATAATGATCCACCTCAAATCAAAATATCTACTTTAAATTATAACAAAATCACAAGAAAAAAGCTTTACTTACGTAAAGCTAAAATCACATAAAATACATGAATATATCATTTGCCACTAAAATATTAATAACAAAGACTGAAACTGTAAATAATATATTATTATCCAATTTCTTTAACAATCCGTTTGAAATGGCCAATAAGAATAAAACCGAACAAGGAATAAAGTATCTTCCCTGAACCCCTTCAGATGTCATCCATCCGACTGGTGTAAAGTATAAGTACAATCCCATAACAACTAGAACTGAAATAACAATTCCAATAAAAGCAAACCAAATTCTATTTTTGATATTCAACTTTGTATTTTCAACAAAAGCGGCAAGGAATAAAATTATGTAATAGAAAACAAATGAGAACTTATTAATAAAAATCTGTAACCATCCCAAACGATTGATAAAATTATCAAAGTAATAAAGAATTTTTGCCTCAAAAGTACATTTTAACACTCGTAAAACATTCAACTTACTCGACAATAAGAATTCTAATTGACGAGTTCCATCTACATTTGCAGCTTCATAATACTCTTTTTGAGAAGCAATAACTTCTGTATTTGAATTTAATTTTAATGAAATATATACATATACCAATCCAACGCATGCACATCCAACTAACAAGAACCAATTTGTTTTTGGCATCTTTATTAATTTTGGTATGATTGCAAAGTAAATACCGAAAATTGGTAAATATACATATTTTGTAACCGCAATAACGAATATCATAGTCATTACAATAATTACATCTTTCTTAGTGATTACATCTTTCTCGAATAAATATAAACCATAAGCTACAGATAAAACTGAAATACTTGTAACTAAAACATCTACAGAATAAGAACCAGCTAAATGAATAAACATTGGATTAAATCCTAACACAAAGAAGATTTTCTTTCCTTTTGGAGTGATTTTAATCGCATAAGAAATCAAAGTAATATATAAAATTAAATTTGCCATTCTTCCTAAATAATAAGAAAGATATAAAGAAAAATGGAACAATCTTCCTAAAGCAAGGACAATAGCTGGAATTATATAACATGTAAAGTTATAATTACATGCCTCATGATACATTTTGTATGTCGGATTCAGATTGAAATTAATATAAGAAAAGATATTCTTATAACTACTAAACTTCATTATACTATAATCAGAATCAATTAATCCATGAATCCCAGTACTTAAATGAAACCATGACACTTGATATGCTCTTTGAAAATGTGCTTGTTCATCTGGAACAAAGTCAGGCAACATACACATCATAAATATCAAACCTACTGGAATCATAATTATAATAAATAATTTACTCAAATCATTTTTATTATTGTTTATCATCTTGTATATTAAAAGAATCAATATAGATAAACTAATAATCCATAAAACATATAAAATTACATTGAAGTTATGCCAATAATGATAAAATATAAAACATTGAAACAATAGAACTAAAGATATAACAGACAATACAAATTCTATAATATATCCAAATATATCTTTTTTTATTCGATTCATAAAGTTAAATATTTTAGTTTTATTGACCACAAATGCAATCACACAAGCAATTAGGCTACCTAGAATAAAAATCAAATATTCCAAATTTACCACCTCCTATAACAGAGTCCTTAAAAAGAACAATTCAAACAGCATACATGTATTTAAAAATATATTCAAATTTATAAGACTAATCTTTTCATTCTGATCAAAAGATCCTTTTGCAGAAAGACTATACATAAATAAAACAAGGACCGGGGTAAAATATCTTCCTTGAATTCCCCAAATGTATCCCCATTCAAGAGGTGTTTGATTTTGAAAAATATATAGTAACCCATATACAGTTATCAAACAAACACACCATATACAAATTCTTTTAAATAATGTCTTCGACTCTGATCTTCTTCCTGCAAAAATTAAATATACAAAGAACGCAAAATAGAACATATTCATCAATTGGGATGCTTGTAGTTCATCTGTACCAAAACCACCTGTGAACAAAGTTCTAAAATAATACACACCCCATTTATCAAGAGTTAAATCAACTTTTTTTAATAATTGCATAGGATTTAATGCAAAATATAATGGAGAACTTGTATTAAATTTTCGACCAAGCACAAGGCATGTCATAAAATAAATTAAAATTACTATCGGTATAACTTTTAATACTAAATTTAAAATTCTATCTTTATCAAATACATATTTTGTTTTTATCCAATTTATTAACATTAACATTAACGGTAATAAGGCTACCGCAATATAGGCACATTGCTTACACAACAATAAAAGTACGCAAAGAACAACATATAAAGCTGTTTTCTTTCTACTAATTACATTACCTTCAAATAGCTCAAAAATAATTGCTGTAACACAAAGTGACAATCCAAAAGTCATAGAATCATATGAAATGGATCCAGCTTGCTGCAGTGTCATTGGAAGTGATGCTACAAAATACATTAATAAATGGTTTTTATTAGTAAGTTTAAATGCTAATAAAACTAATAAACAATATAAAATTAAGTTAAATAACTTAGCCAAATAAAATGTTAATACTGTATTAAGGCGCAAAATTCTTCCAACACTAATTCCCAATGCTTGTGGAATATAGGTGAATGCGTATCTTTTTACATTTAATGGTTGTCTATCCGTTTGTACTAGCGTAGTATCACCACATTTTTCAGTAAAACGGCTGATATATGTTGTCATTTCAGAATAACTAACACCGTTATTTTTAAAAGTTTCTGTATCACATTTTCGCATTTGAATTCCTTTACTATTATCTATATGAAGAATTTCATTAGAATAATAATAAGCTGTATTCATATGTGATGCTTCATCCGGTGCATTTCCAATCGGAATCAATAACGAATATGTAAGCCCAGTAATAAAAATAGTTCCCACAAAAACAATAGAAATATATTTTGAATTAAAAATTAAATTTTTAAACAAATAAATAACAATAAGCATTACAACAAATAGAATTCCAATCAACTTAAATAACTTTTGAAAATTATTCAATTCTTTTGTAACTAAAGTTAATTTTGCATGATGATCAATTTCTTCAATTGCCACATCTGTACTATCACTTTTAATGGCAATATAATTTTTTTCTCCTGCAAGAGCAACATTTGAATCAAACATAACATTCACAGGTTCTGATGTATTCTCTTTAGAAACAAGTACATCCTTAACCGCTAAAACATTTTTGTTTTCATCTAATAAAGATACATTTACTTTAGTTTCGTCATCACTATTTGAATTCAAATACAATTTAACTCCTTTTATCGTTTTAAAACTTGTATTAAATTCCATATCATAATTCGAGGACAAGTTTGTAAAAGATGTCTCTTCACCACTATATACAGGAACTTCATTCAATCGACAAATTTTATTTTGATATACCATAAATGTATTCAAAATAACAAATAAAACTAAAATTGGAATAATACACTTCTTTATCTCTATATTTTTTAAATATTTATTAATCCTATTTCCCATATTCTCCCTTTTTACCCCTTCGATAATCTCTATATCCACGAATCATGTAAATTAATTTTTTGAATCCATGTTTTTCAAAAACAGTGGCGTAGAAAAAGCTTTGTTTCGCTTGTTTTACAACAGCTAGGCAATAATCTGGATAATCATCGTGATACATGTCATACAAATAAAAACTATTACGTACGATATAATATCTTCTTAATGCACTATGGTTATCACAGAAGATTTTTTTATTGAAAACATGTTTGATTTCATAATCTCCTAATTCATGATCTAGAAATACAGTATTGATTTGTTTAATGGTATATCCATGCTTACGTACATTTAATCCATATTCAAAGTCTACACAATCAATGAACATCCATTCTTTAAATCCTTCTACACATTTATAAATATCAAGATTTATAATATTTCCACTTGTCATCACAACTAAAGGACTAGTAAATAGTTCTTCAGGAACAGGCTCAGAAATAGCCGTTTTATGAAACGGCGAATAGATTCCTACCTGATCTTTTTCATCATCTGCATCAATAATAGATTTCATATTTTTTAAAGCATCTTTTTCAAACATACTATCTTGATCCATAGTCAATAAATAATGAAAATTATGATCAATAGCTTTTTTAGCACCTATATTTAACGCATGCGCAATCCCTGTGTTTTTTCGTAGTGGAATATATTCAACTTTTTCATGCATAAAAAGTGTCGAATTATCTGCACTTGAATTATCAACTAGATATAATGCATCCAATTCATCAATATAAGAATTAATATTATTAATTACTTTTTGATCTGGATTATATAATACAACTACACCTGCAAGTTTCATACACATTACCTAGTTAATACCTTTCTTGCGAATCGAATAATTTTTGGAGTTCGAATATCTTGAACCATTCTCCATCTTCTTGAATTCAATTTCAACTTAATATCATCTGTAAGTTGTTCTTTTAATAAAGTCGCCAATTCATTATTCTTGGCAAATAAATGACATAAGTTTTCAATTGCTTCTTTTGAAATAGACATACCTTTTGTACTTATATACATATCTTTATATTCTAAACACATTTGCGAAGTCGATTTAATTATATAAGCATTAATATTCTTGATTTTTTCATTATAGTCATTCAAATTTTTAGATATATCGATTACTTTTTTTAGAGCAAACTCCATATCTTTTGTGTCTAAAATCCAACCAAACGCATTCTTTTGAATACGCTCACCTACAGCTCCTAGATTATAAGATAATACAGGTACACCAGAGGCAATAGTTTCAGATAGTGTATAAGAATAAGTTTCAGGCCAAATGGATAAGTTACATACCAAATGAATCTTACTCTCTTTTAATAGTTGAGGAAGTTCACTACGTGTGTATCTACCATGATATACATAATTTGAATGATTCTTTTTAAGTAAATCAGAATGTGCTTGACCAAACAAATGAAACTTAATTTTCTTACTTGAACAATGTTTGACAAAATATTCTAATACTTTACTACCCTTATGAGGAAGCATGACACCTACAAAGGCTACATTAAATACTTCATCATTCTTTTTTTCGATAGCTTGATTGCGTTTTAAATCAATACCATGTTCAACGACATGACAATCAATATTTGTATATACATTTTCAATAATTTCTTTTGTCGAATTGGAAGGCACAATAATTTCATCAAATTTTAATAAAAATTGATTCCAATGCATCTGCCAATTCTTAATGATATTATTACGTACATTCATTTTATCTTTTAAGCAATGTACACAATCTTTATGTTCCATTTCCATACAATATTCTTTATTCATATAAAGTAAATTAATTGTCGGACAAAGACTATAAAAATCATGTAATGTAATAATAGAATGAATACCCTTTTCTTTACATACATCCACAATATCAAAATAATGTCCAATCATATGGTGAACATGTACTGTAGTAATACCTAATCCTTCTATAATTGTTTCTAACATAAAACGATAATCAGCATCGTAAAAAGAAGTCATCACATTGGATTTAAATATGCCAACTGTATTACAGATTTCACTATCAGTAAAATAAGAATATAGTTTATACACCCCATCCTCTGGTGCTAATACATGAATGTTGAAATTCTTTCTTAAACGAGAAATCAAATCGACACAATGAATGGTTGTCCCACCCACATTTGTTTTTACATTTGACCAATCATGAATCAAAAATAAAACATTATCACGATTCACATTCTCAATTCCGATTCGAACATTGTCGCAAATATCTTTAATTGGAAAATGGGAACACCAACGCTCTGTATTTTTCACATATAACGGATAACGTTTTTTTAAGATTTTCATATTTTCTTTAATCAGCTGCTCTTTTTTCTCATTAAAAGATTGGCTTTCTTTATGATATACAATAACACTATCACATAATAAATGTTTATAACCATAATCCATACAACGATATGAGAAATCATTTTCTTCTCCATATCCTTTACCGAAAGCTTCTTGATCAAAATATCCAACGATATCTAATACATTTCTTCGAATATACATGCAGAATCCATGCGCTGTTGGTATTTGAGGATATCTACGAAGTGAACGTGTATAAACAATATGAGCATATTCATCAAAAGTCATTGAATCTGGTAATTGATTGGGCTGTAAACCATTTGGAACAGATGCTAATGTGGCATTATTCGATAAGGCTGTTACTGTCGCAACATCTTCTTGTGAATAAGCACACTTTTCCATTTCTTCTACCCAAAAATCAGACACTTCTGTATCACTATTCAACAAAATAACATCATGCTTTGAATATTTCATACCTTTATTTACGGTACCCACAAAGCCTAAATTTACTTCATTATCTAATACGACAATATTTAATTCAGGATTCTTTTCTTTATAAGTGTTTAACAATCCTAAAATTGTTTCATCTGTACTTTTGTCATTGATCAGTATCAATCTATTTTTATTTAAATCCGTATGTTTAATAATGCTAGCGATACATTCATCTACCGCTTTATACGCATTATAAATAGGTACAATTATATCTACCATATTTATCTCCTCAATTTATTAAAGTTGTTCTGCAAATCCTTTTTCTAATTTTTTGAAAATTATATAGCCAACAATTAATACAACAAAACTAAATAAAGTAACAATTAATAATGCACTCATATCTGGCCATTGATGATACAAGAATCCATCTCTATATGCATTCATAATTGTTGTCAATGGATTTAATTGAATCAATCTTCCCAAAACACCTGCATCATTAAATTGTGACAAAGAATACAAAATTGGAGTTCCATAGAATAACATATTAACAATAAATGTCACAATGTATTCTAAATCTTGGATATATACATCCACACTAGAAAGAATAAACGCAATACCTAAACCTAAAATAGATTGAATAATTGCGATGATTGGTATAATCAAAATATGAATGGACATACCTACCCCAAAGGCAAAGCAGAACAAAATAACGATAATACAAGAAATAAAGAAGTTGATCAAACCACTTAAAACCTGACTAATTACTAATATTTCTCTTGGAAAATATACTTTTTTAATAATTCCTTGATTTGATTTGATACACGTTGTTCCTGATGTAACCACCGTCGCAAAGAATGTCCAAGGAATAATACCTGTTACTAGATAAACAATATAATTAGGTATGTTTGCTCCTCGCATTAAATATGGGAAAACAATATAATAAACAACAACTTGTAGTAATGGGTTCAAGAAAGACCAAAGGATTCCTAAAAATGACCCTTTGTACTTACCACGAATATCCTTTTTTACATTCGTTTTTAATAATTCTCTGTAATCATATATATTCTTAAATACTTGCATTACTCTACCTCATTTAATATCTTAAATTGACAATCTTTTTCATCTAAGACATCTCCATTTGAATCTACATATTTCACAGTTAATTTGTGTTCTCCTACACCTATTTCTTTTTTATCTTTGAAGAAAATCCAACCAATTTTATTTTCATCAATAAAACCAGCATAGATTTCTTTATATACTTCATATACATCTCTTCTTAAAGATAAATCATATTCAACCAGTTCATCATCTAATTGAATAATCAATTTTGCGTTTTCATCATCGGTAATCGCCCAACCATCAAATTTAATATTATCATCCGACAATTCAATCCTTGAAAAATCTCTAGGATGATCAATAGTGATGGAAGCTCTTCCTTTTCCTTTTCCAGATTCGATTGCTTTTTTACGCTCTTCTTTATGGTCTTTAGCCACTTGATCTAAATATTCATCAATCACATAGACTGGATCTCCGTCTAAGCGAACTTCTCCTTTATAAATCCAAATAGCTCTATGACACAACTTTTTAACAACATCCAAACTGTGCGTAACAATCACAATCGTCTTTCCACTATTCTTTAATTCTTCAAGTTTTTTATAACATTTATCCTGGAAATGTTGATCTCCAACCGCTAAAATCTCATCAATCAATAAAATATCTGCATCAACATTAATAGCTACAGAAAACGCTAAACGCATATACATACCTGATGAATATGTACGTACTGGATTATCGATAAATGTACCTAATTCAGAAAATTCGATAATATCATCAATTCTTGCCTCAATATCTTTACGTGTTAAACCAAAAATTGATGCATTAAAATATATATTTTCTCTTCCTGTAAAATCTTGGTGAAATCCAGCTCCAAGTTCTAGTAAAGAAGTTAATTTTCCATTCGTCGTAATTTCTCCAGTATTTGGAAAAATAATCTTAGTCATCAATTTCAACAAAGTCGATTTACCACTACCGTTTGTTCCAATTAACGCAACCGTTTCCCCTTTTCTTATATTTAAATTAATATTATTTAAAACTTGGTGTCGTTCTACATTATGACGATTCCAATGTAACAACTTGTCTTTTAAAGTATTCGCCTTATCGTATTCAACTTTGAAATATTTAGACATATTTCTTACTTCTATCGCATTACGACTATCCATTTTCGTACCTCACTATTCTACAAATATAAATTATACCATTGAAACGTTAATCTACAAAATCTTTCCAAATCATCCATTTTCACAAATAAATAGACACGCCTCTTTGGTAATGCGGATAAAACCTTTTTCTTTTATTTTATTCTCTACAAAATCATAGAATTCATCATACTTCTCTAAAAGAATGTCTTGGTTTCCATGACAACTTAAAATATAATTCACAATCGGCTTCGCATCATCTATATCTAAGTAATCCTTATAAATCTTACAATCAACATTCTTAAAATATTGCTTTAATAGCATCTCTCCATTTTCCAATCCAAAACGATGATATAGTGGTTGTTCAGAAAGATAAACATTCGAATTAAATTCTTTAACAAGTTCATTGATTTCTCGCATATGATTTTTACTATATGTCGTTGAGTAAAAAACACCATTCTTTTTTAATACACGCTTAATCTCTGAAAGACCTTGATTTAAATCATTCAAATAAAATAATACATGATTTGCGATGATTGCATCAAAAAAATCTTTCTTAAATGGAATATTCTCACAGTTTACGACAAAAAAACTAAAATTATCATTTAAATTTTGTTTTGCATCCTCTAACATACCATCGGATACATCCGTTAAAAATATTTCACGATTACGAATATCCTTTCGCTTTTTCATCCAAAGCTGACCGTTTCCACATCCAACTTCTAAAAGTGTATTAATCTTACTAAAATCAATATTTTCATATAACCAATCAAACCATTTTATTGGGTTTGTAGAATATTTTTCATGTAATTCTATTCGAACATTTAAATTGTTTGCGTTTTTATACTGCTCAGCCAAAGAATCTTGTTTTGACAACAAACGAACCGTCTCCACCAAGTGATCTAATGCATTCGCATCATTCTTTAAAAGTCTTGAAGTATAATTTAAAGAATCATACACCTTCGTATAATAAGTAATCTTTTGTTTAATCAATTTTTTTTGAACATCGAATGATTTTTCAATTTCATTATTATCATGTATCAGAAAACGTATTTCATCCAATGAAAATCCCAATGATTTAAAAACCAATATTTTTTGAAGAAGGACAAAATCTTCATCTGTATACAAACGATATGAATTCTCATCATTCTTTTTTGGTTTCAACAACCCAATTTTATCATAATAACGAAGCGTACGCTCTGTAACGCCTGCTTTTTTTGCAAATTTTCCTGTTGTATAATGCATTATAATTTCACCTACAATCAAATAGGGGAAGCAAAGCTTCCCCTAATCTATTTAATTTCAATTACTTTAATAAATAAAGAAACCATTAACCGCCGTAATAAATATCTGAACCTTCTTCTTCAATTGGAGCTTCTGTCATTAAACCATACTGAATTTGAGCTTCAATTTCTTCTTCAGATAAAGTTCCTGCTGGAGTATCCTCTTGTGCTTCTACTGTATCACTTGATTTTCCATCCAATACAGCTTGAATCTTATCATGTGCAACACTGATATAAGAATCATATAAGATAACAACACTGACTTCCGAACCAAGTTCTGGACTTACACGTAGATCATTATCTCCTTTAAGCACAAATTGTTCAAATTTCCAATTTGGTTTTGCCTGAATTTGGTATTTGATAAAAGAAGTAATTTCATCTGTTGTCATATTTGTATCAAAAGCACCAATCAAGGCATTTAATAAGTTTACATAATTCTTAATAATCTCTGGTGACGTAGCCTTTTTAAACATAGCCTGCAATACTTGTTGCTGGTTACGAGCACGTTGAACATCCCCATCTAAGTAAGCTTTTCTTTCACGAGAATAAGCTAATGCACGTTTTCCATCTAAGTGGTTTTCACCCTCATGCACACCTTCTAAATTACTATTTGTATAAAATTTAGAAACGGCCATACCCTCAGGTACAGTTACATCCACTCCACCTAGAGCATCCACAATGTTGATCATACTTGTAAAATTCACACGATATACATAGTTGATTTCAATATCCAATAAATTTTCAATTGTATCTTTTGTCGTATCTACACCATACATTCCTGTATGTGTTAACTTATCCGTTACTCCATAGTTACATGCATAGTCATCACATACTTCTGTAACATAAGAATCACGAGGAATACTTGTTAATAAAATAGTTGAAGTCACTGGATTGATTGTAACTAACATATCTACATCCGATCTTGAGTTTTCATTTAAATCCCCAAATGAATCGTTTCCACTAATTAAAATATTAAATGGTTTTGCAGTAATATCCGAAACCGCTAATGGAGAACTGTTTTCTTTTGTATAATAAACCGTTTTATGAATCACCTTTGTCTCATTATTGAAATTGGCATATTCTTCAATATCACATACATTTGAACGATACGCTTCATTTAATACAACCGCATCCACTTCACCATCATACAAAGCCTTAATCAAACTAGGCACATTATCATAATCTGATTTTGTATAAGTTACCTTATTCTTTTTAATATCCTTCAATGACTTTTCAGTCGATTCCTTACCGATGTTTGTCAAAACACCAAGCTTAGCCCCTTCTAAACTCTTTACATCTTCCATGCTGCTAGAATTCATCGCAATGACTGAAACAGTGTTTTTCGCTTTATTGGATTGTGTTGTTACTGTCGTTAATGTTTTACTTGTAGAATACAAATAGAAGTTTCCAAATCCATATACAACACAAATCGCAATAACTAAAAATGAATATATAATTTTACTAATTATTCCATGTGTACAGAAGTTTAGCACCAACAACAAAATCAATCCAAATAGGATGATAGCTAAAATTCCTGGAATTAAAATTTTATCCGGTAAAACTTGTAATTTATAAATTTGGTAAATTAAAGCACCCGTAAATGCAACTAATACAATGGATAATAAAATGCCAAATATTATAAAAACTATAGACTTCTTCTTTTCTTCATAACGACTCATAAACTTCCTCCTATTTCATCTAATGTTTCAAAAAATTTATCTTTCGTAAAATATGTTTTATATAAATTACGCATATGTAATCTTCGATTTAATTGCACATCTAAACTTTCTGTACAAATATTAGAAGCAACAATTTTATAGTTTTGAGCATCAATATTCTTTCCAATATCCCATAACTTACAAAATTGGCTAAGATCCCCTTCTATAGAATTTATGATTGGAATCTGTCCACACATATATTCTAGAGATTCTGAATTGATCCCTTCAAAATCCATTAAATTCAACCCATAATGACATTGATCATAGACTTCTTGCCTTGTTGATTGACTATCTAAGTCTTTATGATCTATGACATTTACACCAACACTTAAAACACTTTGTATAAAACTTTCTTTGAGTTTCCAATCCCCAAAAATATGTAGAGTACACTTCTTTAATATAGAGCATTCTCTTAAAAAGGAAACACAAAAATTCATATCTATATTCTTATTTCCAATTAAACAAAAAAACAATTCCTCTTTACTTAACTCAGGACTTGTATTCAAACAAGATTGTCCATTTGTCGAATATAAGATGTGTGCACCATGAATATGCCCCCTGCCTAATTCACTCGCACAAAAAATATAGTCTGCCTGATTTAAATATTTTTGATCTACATGAATATCATCACATACATCAAAAACTAATTTTACATTATTATTTTTATTTTTATAAACCGTAAGTTCACGCATAAGAAAATCAATCGTTGCATCACAATATATAAGATTCGGACTTAATGCATCCAAACTCTTTCTTAATTGCTTCAAAAAATGAATCTTCGCAAAGAAAGAATGTACAGAACTCGTATTCACAGAGATCATCTTAACTTCGTCCCCCTTTGAAGCAAAATATTCTCTTACCCATTTACTACGTAAAGAGTGCTCTGCACTTATAATTGTGACCAACATAATTGACTCCCTTGTCTAAAGTTTGTTTATGCCTTTAACTATCCCCCAGTTAAAAACTACTTATTTTATAGTCAAAATGACTGAATAACCAATACATCTCATTTCCTGCAGGAATTATTCCCACGCACAAAAGTATACCATAATTACAACACTGAAACAAAAAAATTAGGCATTGAACTTTCCTAAACGCCTTTTCTTCGCATCCGTAAGTCCCTTTTTAATCATTTTTATCTTTTCATTTCGCTTCTTTTCAAAAAGAAACATCTTAATCAAACTACCAAACATCTCGCGACGATACTCTTTTTTAAAGAATTCTTTATCCACATAATGATATAAATAATACGCATTCCGATAACGATAATAATAACGAATTGGCGAATGATTCAACGCATAAAAAGTCCTATTCAATACATGAATTGGAATAGGATTTCCAATTGTATGCGTTATACAATATCCACTTAAATATCCAATCTTTAAATGTGCCTTTTTAAATCTATATCCCAAATCAAAATCAACATAGTCAATAAATAATGATTCATTCATTTTACCAACCAAATAGAAATCTGAAATACTCACAAAATTACCCGAAGTAATCCAATAAGGAACAGAAATAATTTCTTGACTTGGATCCACCCTATTCACATCCAAACCAATTAATGAATATTCATCCTTATATTTTTCAATCAATTGATAAATAGCTAAATAATCCGATGTAGGAAATAAACTATCCTGATCCATTGTCAAAGCCATATCCATATTTTTAGAATGAAGATATTCAATACCGGCATTTAATGCAGCCGCAATCCCCTGATTGCCATGCATATCAATATAAATATATGAAGAATCTTTCTCAAAATATTTTGATACTTCATTTTTATTTTCCGAATTATCCACTACAACACAAACATCCACTAAATCTTTGTATGTTTCAACATTCGAAATCACATCCCTATCCGGATTGAATAATACTGTACAAGAACCTATTTTAAGCATGCCATCCCACCTGTATCCAACGAATCATCAATTGTTCAATAAAATATAAGCGATTAAAGATCATTTTCTTTAATGGATGATGATGCAAACTAGACGCATTATCGCCATGCCTTCTATATTTTAAATACGGCTCGTAAATAAACACCGTATTTCCCATACATTCAGCCACTAAACCAATCCACCAATCATGCATCTCAATATGATCTGGAAACGGATAACTCTTCTCAAAAACACATTTACGAAATGCCATACAACATCCAATAAACGCATTCCTATATAAATTATGTAAAAGGCCAGGCTTTCCATTCTTCAATTCAAAAAAAGAATCCTTCACCTTATTCATATTTCCATCCACAATTTCAGCATCATGAACCACACACAAAGTCTTTGAATTCTCAAATTCCTTCAAAACTCTTTCAACCTTGCCATCCATCCAAATATCATCTTGATCACTCAAAAAAAGGATATCTCCCCTGGCATGTTTTAAGGCATTCTCAAAATTCTTTTGAACCCCACGTTTAGGACCATCCACCAAATAAATATTCTTATATTCCTTTTGAAATTCTTCAATAATATATCTCGTAGAATCATTTGAACCATCATCCGAAATGATGACTTCATCACTACTTTGAATCTGCTTTAAAATAGAATCCAGTTGATCTTTTAAATACTTCTCACCATTATATGTGGCCATACATACTGAAATCATGCTTGACTCCTCTTCTAATTCGATAGGTATTCCTATCTGTAAAAGTATAACACATGAAAAAGCATCACACAAAAACACAAGCATAAAAAAAGCGGATAAAAACACATTTATCCACTTTATATAAAGCGCATTCATTAAATTATGTGATATTGTCAAAATTAATCCTTGATACAATTACGAAATGAAAACAACACTAAATTCATAGAAACACCTAAAATCAAATGTCCAATTCCAAAAAGAACTGCACTTGAAACATCTAAACTAAGAACTTGTACTACACCACGAATAGTTAACAAAAATACAGTTAAATTCAATCCAATATGATAAAACAACAAATACTTCAAAACTTTATTATCTACAAAATGAAAATTCTTTTCGACAACAACCAACAACAAGAAAAACACCATTCCCAACATCAAATAATGTGTATGAACAACCGACAATGTTGTAAAATCAGTAAAACCATTAACTTTTGTGAATTCACGATAAAATACTCCATCCATTAAACCTAGTATTGCATATACAACGGATGCATTATTAAACGCTTCATATTATCGGAACCACGACCAATTATGGACCTTTCTTAGACATCCATCAATTGATATGCATCAAAAAAAGAAGAGTTCAACCCTTCTACAATATCAAAGCTACCATCTTTAACACAAAGACTACAATCAAAAGAATACCAATCCATTTAATGCATTTAAAAGTAAACTTAATCGCAAAATAAATCAAAGCTATTGAAACAACTAAACCAAGAATGTCTGACATCTTTCAACCTCCAATTTAACATCTATTTTAATTGATTTTCACCTTCCTTTCAATAGGGCGGTTTGCTATAATGAAAGGTACACGAATACAGAGGAGTGATACAATGCGAACACCAGATTTAAACTGGCTAAAAGACTCACGTATCTTTCAAGTCAATCGACTACAAGCATACAGTGATCATAAATATACAATTGGAAAAGACAAAAAACCAAGCTCTTTTTCCCTAAATGGAACATGGAAATTCAACCAATCCAAAAACTATGATACATGCTTTAAATTCTTCTATAACACAGAATTTAATGATGCCAATTGGAACGACATCCAAGTTCCTGGACACATTCAACTTCAAGGATTTGACAATCCCCACTATACAGATGTGACTTACCCATGGGATGGACACGACGTAGTAAAAACAGGCCAAATTGACATGGACAAAAACAAAGCCTATCAATACCGTAAAACATTCGATTGTCCACAAGACTTCATTGGCAATAAACTCATTCTATCCTTTGAAGGCGTAGAATCCAATATCTACGTATGGCTAAACGGAAAATTTATCGGATACTCAGAAGATTCCTTTACCCCAAGTCGATTTGACATCACAAAATATACACAAGAAAAAGATAACGTACTTAGCGTACGCATCTTTCAAAAATGCACAGGCACATGGCTAGAAGACCAAGACATGTGGCGCTTTAGCGGAATCTTTAGAGATGTCATGGTCTACAAACAACCAAGTCAACACATACAAGACTTAAAGATCGATACAAATATTGATCTAGACACCAAAAAAAGTATTCTTACATGCACATGTAAAATGACTAGTAATGAAAGTCATATACTACAAGCCAAACTATACGATCCACAAGGAAATATCGTATGGAATGGCAATATGCAAGACACATTTGAAATACCTGTAGAAAATACAAGTCTTTGGAGTAGTGAATACCCAAACCTATACCAATTAGAAATTGTTCTATACGATGCAAACAACGAAATTATTGAAACCATTCAAGAACAAGTGGGATTTCGTAAATTCACACTCGAATATGGCATTATGAAACTCAATGGAAAACGCATCGTATTCCACGGCATCAACCGCCACGAATGGAACGCCAAAACAGGAAGAGCCATTACATATGAACAAATGGAAGAAGACATCCATATGCTAAAGGCATTAAACATCAATGCCGTAAGAACATCCCACTATCCAAACAACAGCTATTGGTATAAGTTATGCGACCAATATGGAATCTATGTCATTGACGAAATGAATCTAGAAACACATGGTGCTAATGACATCATCCCACAAAACAAAACCGAATGGACCGATTGTTTATTAGATCGTGCAAGAAGCATGTACGAAAGAGATAAAAACCACGCATGCATTTTAATGTGGTCACTAGGAAATGAAGCTGGAAGCGGATCCAACTTTATGATTCTACACGACTACTTCAAAGAACAAGATGCATCAAGACTTGTCCACTATGAAGGCATCACACAAGATCGAACATTTGAAAATGCAAGTGACATTGAATCCAGAATGTATGCCACACCACAAAGTATAAAAGACTATCTAGAAAGCCATCCAATGAAACCATTCATGCTATGTGAATATATGCACGCCATGGGTAATAGTCTAGGAGGCATGGAAGAATATACAAACCTAGAAGACGAATACGAACAATACCAAGGCGGCTTTGTATGGGACTATGTAGACCAAGCCATTGAAAAAGACGGCAAATACTACTACGGAAAAGACTTTGACGATTATCCAAACGATTCTAACTTCTGTGGAGATGGTATTCTTCTAGCCAACCGACAAGAAACTGGCAAAAGCCAAGAACTCAAACAACTCTACAGATATGTCGATATGGAAATCCATTTCGATTCTGTAACCATCAAAAACAAAAACCTATTCTACGACCTAGGTAAAGATACCTTTATCTTTGAACTCAAACGAAATGGACTTGCCATTCAATCCGGCATCTTTAAAACAAGTGTAGAACCAGGCACTACAAAAACAATGCCCGTACAATTTAAACAAATCAATACACCAGGCTACTATACAAAAACCATCTACTACAAAACACCACTTGGTATTCAAGCTTTTGACCAACAAGTCTTCGAAGTCAAACAAGACCAACCAAAAGAAAGTGCAATGCTTGTAGTGGAAGGACAAAATACAATTGGCATTCAATTTATGGACACTGAATATCTATTCGACAAACGAAAAGGCTTAGTATCCATTCAAATAAACGATACAGAATTACTTCAAGAAGCACCAAAGCCTGTCTTCTACAGAGCCTTAACCGACAATGATCGTGGTGCCAAACAAACTTATGCCAACTGGCTTAACGCAAGCCTATTTCAAAATGTAGTTGACTTTAAAATGATACGCAACTCCAAATGTGCACAAATGATCTATACAATTCAACTTGAATCCATTGAAGAAGAATGTAAACTTGTCTATACAGCCTACAACAATCAAAGCATTCAAATCCAATTGCACTTAGACAAAAACTCAAAAAGACAAACCCTACCACTATTTGGGATCGAGTTTGCCCTAAAAGAAACATTTAAAAACTTTGCGTATTTTGGAAAAGGCGAAAAAGACACATATATAGATCGAAATCACGCACTAACCGATTTCTACTCTGAAAATGTAGATACAAACTACATTCCATACTTAAAACCACAAGAACACGGCAATCATACCGACTGCAAATGGTGCTGCCTATCCAATGAAACAAACACATTCAACATCAAAGCAGAAAACATGGAATGTCAAGCCAGCAAATATTCCTTTATGCACTTATATAACGCAAAACACACGTTTGAACTGCCACAAACCCACACAACCTATTTAAGAATCACAAAACAACAAATGGGCGTAGGCGGAATCAATAGCTGGAGCGCTAAAGTACAACCACAATACTTAATTGACCAATCTAAAAACCTAGATTTTACTTGTACACTCTATATTTCAAAGAAGGATTAATCTCCCAATGTCATTAAGTTAAGAGATGACGAACCATCCGGATACTATTGCCTGGATGGTATTTTTATTTGAAGGCACGACGAAAATTGTAGTATTGCTACTACAT
>OHAF01000263.1_pt1 | contig 56491 bp, 59 predicted proteins | sample 1577041 | NCBI WGS metagenome assembly OHAF01 (sample SAMEA3541495, study PRJEB24748) | human gut metagenome | biome: human gut; feature: human-associated habitat; material: faeces | place: China | collected 2012
TTTTAAGTCGGCATATTCCCAATAATTGAGGGTTGGAATGTTTTGCAACTCCCGACTTGAGGGAATATGTCGGCTTATTCTTTATAATTCAATCTGCAACAGTTCCGAGAAATCGGAAAGATGTTTTGCTTTTTAGTTTGTCTTGTCTATCTTTGTGGGACATACGACAAACACGGAAAGTGTAAGTTTATTCTCGGATACGAATCTGGAAAATTCAAAGAGAGAGAATAGGCCGACATCTTCTCGCGTCATATCCATTCGTGGGTATAGGCGTGGGGCTGTTGCTTATTTTATCTCAAGGTTATTCCAGAACCCGTATCCTAAAATAAGTTTTCAGCACCACGCTTTCTGTTTTTATATGAACCACTATCGAGGTGCGGATAGTAAGATTTGAAACTCTTGTTTAACTTAAATAAATCTTACTATGAAAAAACTATTCTTATTTGCATTTTCTGCAATGCTGATTTGCGCATGTTCTGAAAGTGGAACAGACCAAAATTCGAACGAAGATTACATCAGATTTAGTCAATACAATTTATCTTTTGATGGTAGCGAAGAAACGCAATCGATACAGGTTTATAGCAGCGGTTATTGGACGTTGACAGATGGGGCCTCGTGGTGTGTCCCTTCACACACACGTGGGGTAGGCGGTGATATTGTTACTTTTACTGCTTTGGCAAATAACAGCAATCAAGAACGTAATACAACGTTCATTTTTATTTGTGGGAATCTTTCCCAGAAACTCTATGTTACACAACAGATAAAAGGTGCATTAACGATTAGCACACCCAAAATCGAAATGGAAGCAACGGGTGGCGAGGCCGTTATCGAAATCAAAGCAGACATTGATTATAGCTATGAAATTGATTCGAAATGTAAGGATTGGATAACTTATAAGGAAACTCGTGCCATACAGACCTCACGGCTCGTATTCAATGTTGCATCCAACATCAATAAAGAAAAACGTGAAGGTAAGATTACGATTCGTGGCAAAGAACAATCTGAAACCGTAACAATCTATCAAGCGGGCCTATCTACTTCAACAATTACGGTTCATGTCCCCAAGAAAGGAACATTGCAGGCAGTACTGAAAGAGATGGAGCTGAATATAGAGGCGATTGGGTCTTTGAAAATTACGGGTGAATTGAACGATGAAGATTTTATATCAATACGATTGATGACAAATTTGAAAAATCTTGATATTTCAGAGGTGAATATTACGGCATTGCCGACAAGGGCCTTTCATGCATCCGAAAATGTCGAGAATTTGATTCTCCCGAATACACTGACAACGATTGGATCTAAGATGTTTGCCGAAAGCACACTGAAATTTGTGATTATACCTGTAGGCGTGACAACAATTGAACAGGCCGCATTTGAAAAATGTACTGCATTGACCTCTATCGAAATCCCAGCGAGCGTAGAAACGATTGGAGATAGCGCATTCATGGGTTGTTCCAAACTGGCAACAGTAACTTTTGAGAAAGGTTCTCAGTTGAAAACTATCGGTGGTCGTTATGGCTCTGGCGCCTTTGCGAATTGCACAGCCTTAACAGCCATTGAGATTCCTGCAAGTGTAGAAACGATTGAAGCGACAGCATTCAAGCGTTGTTCGTCATTAGCGACAGTAACCTTTGAGAAAGGGTCTCAACTGAAAACTATTGGCGGGGGATATTATTATAGTGCCTATGAGAAGTCTTATTATTCTCATGGAGCCTTTTCTGATTGTATTGCATTGGCCTCAATTGAAATTCCAGCAAGTGTAGAAACGATTGAGGCCGCGGCATTCGCATTTTGCTCCTCTTTGAAAACAGTGACCTTTGAAAAAGGGTCTAAGTTGACTACGATTGGTGGAGGATGGGAGGCAGATTTTGGAGCTTTCGGCTGTTTAAGGAGTTTAGTGACTGTTGATATGTCTGAATGTACAAAGGTGAAGGAAATCGGGGACCGCGCCTTTGCAGGGAGGATCGGGACGGATAGTTATGCAAGTCTTCAGTTGTTCAAGATTGGTACAGAGGTTCCGCCGAAGTTTGGATATGATGTTTTTCATAACGGTGTGAGAGATTATGCTGTACTGAAAGTTCCTTCAGGTTGCATTGATGCCTATAAAGCCGCGGCAGGATGTTACATTTTTGCAAGTATTACGGAATTAGATGAATAAATGTCAAACATTCTTCTGCTGTGTTTCGGCATGGCAAGAGAAAGATTAAAAATATGGCAAAACGACTTCAAATTATCGGGCTATCTCTATTATTAGTAGCATTTGGCTGGGAGTGTTTTTCTCAAACACTTTTTGATAACAAGACAGAAGCCTTGTTAGCTGAACTGCATCATAAAATAGACATACTCTGGGAGTGTGAATATGCGGATTTTACGAAAAGTCCGCAAAACACAACAACCAGCAATATGCTTGTCGATATGAATCTGACAAACAAACAATGGAAACCGTATGAACAGATACGAGCCGATTTTAAGTTGTCAGACGAGCAAGAGGAATTTGGCCAGATGGCACGAATCGTCTTATATATATCGGGCAGTATTTGCGTGATATTGGCAGAAATATTCAAGAAAGGCTGTTTATGGAGGAATAACGACTGATTCGATTTTTAGGACAGACTTGTGCAAAAGGGTTAATATATAGACCCTCTGCACAAGTTTGTCCTTTTTATATTACTTGCATATTCCATAAATTTTTACTATATTTACATCATAATCAAAGATTTAATAACAACATAAATTTTAGCTAAAATGTATAAAACACCAAAAATTGATTGAGAAGCAAAGACCGAGACTGTCGATGATATTCAGTACTCCTATGTTGCTAAAGCCGTAACTTACGCACGGGATTGTAATGTCTGCCTATTTGTAGGACGCAAAACAGCCGAACCTACACCATTGAAATTCACTTATTATTTAGAACTCGACATTGCCCCTGAAAAGGATATGTCAATTTGATTCCGCAAACGAGGGCAGGACATAGCAGGATTCTCCTTTCGGTTAGACCCGCAAGATTGAAAAGCAGGGATTCTCGTGCTTCCATGGCCCAACCTTATAACATTTCCCAAGTCCAATTACACCCTCAATTTGTTTGAAACCCATATCAAGAGCGATGCAGTCGTATTTGGCTACACATCATTAGAGGGCAAGCAGAAAGAGTTTCGTTTCCCGCTGACTGGATTCAAAGAAAAGTATTTAGAGCAGTTTATATAACAAGATATATCCTCGGCCATATGGTCGAGGATTTTTCTTTATAGAAATCAAAGCTACTGAAAATTACTGAAAACAGACGAACGGCGAGAGGGGAAAATTTTTCGCCGATTTTCTGTTAGCAGAGCAAGGACAGACTTTGATAGTTGCAAGGTTGGTCCGTTCCAATTCACTAATTGTTTAACCATGATTGACTATCGAATCAACCAACAAGTCAACCGTATCTATTTTTGTCGCTGTAATTGATTGATAATTAGTTTATTATTGCGTTTTAGAGTACACGTCTGGGGGGCGTGTGGTCGCTGGTTCGAATCCAGTCACCCCGACTGATGGAAAATCCTTGATATTCAATCGAATATCGAGGATTTTTCTTTTGTGATGTATGGCCGGAAAAATGGTGGTGGTTGTAAGGGGCAGAACGAAAACTCCAAAAGGGATAAAAGAGATGAAACGATTGTAAAGTAGATAGTTAGGATAGAACGGCCAAATTTTAGCTGCGTAATTTACCGTAATTTCAGTGCAGGAATTTCAAGGCGAAACGCCCCAATTCAATGCGTAACCGCAATATTCAGTGGTAATTCACCACAAAAACAGGCCCGCACAGCCATTTAAACGTGGTTTGTGCAGGCTTTATAGTATAATGACCGACTGTCCCCCTATTTGAGCGAGTTCAGGCGCAGCGACGCCTTGATAAAAGCAAGCGCCCGGATGCGGTTGACGTGTATCTCCATCGGTTTGTGGTGCTCGTTATAGCTGACCAGCACGATGTGATCAGGTATATCGGATTTTTGCAGGTATTTCACCGAAACGTACTCGTCTCCGTCAATGTCGAACGAAATCAGATACATTTCACCCCATATAATGCTGTGCATGATGTCATGTACCTGCTTGTAAAACACGATGTCTCCGCTTTTCAGCAGCGGGTACATCGAATCCCCTACGATACGCAGTCCTCCGTCGCATTTGGGGATCAGTGTCGTCTCCATCACCTCGACGATCGACTGGCTATATTGGTCTGCAAACAGCGGAACAAGGCCAGCGACGGCCTCCATGTCATATATAGGTATCTGCTGACGGTCAATCAGGCGGTCGGTTCGCAGTTTGAAAACCTTATCTACGGTAACATCGGCGACATTCTTCTCGAAGCTTTCTTCCCCTTTCGGGTATTCTGTATTTGATGGTGTTTTTTGGAGTTTTCGTTTACCATCAATTTCCCCATCAATTTTCCCATCATTTGATTTGATGGTGTTTTTTGGAGTTTTCGTAGTAAAAATTTCTCCATTCCCAGTGACGAGCCAATTTATCGAAACTTCAGGATATGCGGCGATAAATTTCGCCATAATATCTTCAGTAATCCCGGTTTTAGCCTCCAGCGTGCCACGAGATACGCCTATCTGTGCATAAAAAACCCGTTTGCTAATACCTAAACTATCAGCAAATTGCAAAATTCTCTGCTTTATTGGCGAAATCTTTTGCTTTTTTTCTTGCATTATGGCGAAATCTTTTGTAGTTTTGCCTTAACTTAACAACACAAAAGTAAACAAAAAAATGAATCCAAGTATGGAAAATCAAGAAAAACGGCTGGAGACCATTCGAAACGGTCTCCGGCGTGGGGACAGAACCCGTATTGCCCAGCTTGCGAAGGTTCGATATGAGTGGGTTTGGTGGGTGCTGACAGGCCGTGGCGTAAGTGAGCGCGTTCTGACGATCGCCGAGCAGATCATCGCCGAACGGAACCAGCAAAACTAACGTTTAAACAATTACAAGCATGACAACAACAGAACGGCACTTGACCAACATGATGCTAATAGCAGGACAACGCTGGATAGAAACCGGGAAACCAGAAGATCTGGCGACCCTGCACCGACGTATCAATCTAAAACGAAACAATTTAATACCCATAATAATTATGATACGTAAATGGATGAAAAAACTTCTCGCACCGATCGTGCGAGAAGTTCTTAACGAGGAAAAACTTCAGGAACAGGTTATCGGCCATATCGTAACAGCCTTAAAGGAGGCTCTTGACAGTGGCGAGTGCGACAATCTGAAACGACCTAATGTTTAATATCAATGTGTAGTCCGTCAGCTAATTTGTGGATGGCGTTACCGATGTTGTAATAGTCCATTACACCTACAACTGTTCCACAGGCTGCACACTGCACAAATGTTAGCTTAAATCGGCTGTCTTTAACATTCGCTTCTTTCATTTCAAAACGGATTCCTTCACAACGAGGACATTTAGATATAGCCATAATTATAAAATTTAGTTAATAAGGTTTTGCACCCACAAGTTAACTAAAAATCCCGTGAATGCAAAGGCATTGTTTCGGAGCGATACCGACACGGGAGCAAAAACAAGGTTTTAAACGGCTTTAAACACGATTTTAATGATCCTGCCAAACGACATACTGATACGCGCGACCTCCGACGGGCAAACCGTCTGGGTGTCGCAGCGTATGGTATGCGAGGCATGTGGTATAGATGAGGACTATTTTGAAAAAGCCGGTCGGCCACGTTACAAATCCTCCCTATCACCCTCGTGGCGAAAGGTCGCCGATCAGACGGAGTTCTTCCTGGGCAAAAAGGAGGGCAAGGCCTGGCGGTGGGGCCGCAAGGGCGGGCAGTACTACTACGACTACGACCATATCCCGAACCGAAAACCGACCTGCTACCGGGACCTGCTGCCCTCGAAAGAGGAGCTGATCGGCGCCGTCGAGGGGCAGAACCTTCGGGGCAGCCGCGAGCGCCAGGCCGAACAGCGTCGGATGATCCGGGAACAGGTGCAGCTTCTGATCGACAATACCGACATTGCCTATTACGAGGAGTACAAGGTCGGAGACCTGGCGGTCTACACGCAGGATAAGGCCCGGCAGATGGCTGTTTCTGTCGCCTGGTGCCGTTTTCTGAAACGTGCCCTGTCTCGGAACGAATACAAGCGGCTCGGATTCCCTACGCAGGCCGATTTCCTCGTTCTGTGTGTCGATCTTCTCGCCGAAGCGTCCCTCGAGGGGCTGCGGATCAAGAACGCTGACAGTTTGCGCAAGAAGATCGGCGGCATTCCGGAGGACCCCGGCCAGCTCCGGGAGTGGCTCGTCTCGGGCAAATACGGCAACGATAACCGCCGGATCATCGGCAAGTTCGAACTGGTAGACTACACCACGGGCGAAGTGATGAAGATGGACGCCCACGAGACGGCAATTATGACCTACTGGCTGAATCCCGGAGGCTCGGAAAAGGATACCAAGCGGGAACTGTGGCAACTCTATGCGGGAGACATGGAGGCGATGGGTATTGTTCCCGTGAAGCCTTCGACGTTCAATCACTACACGAACGCATGGAGCCGGAAAATGCTGTCGGCGAAGGAACGCCACGGCAAGAAGCATTTCAAAGATACCTATCGGCCCTATGTTCCTGCCAAACCGCTCGAGTTCGCTAACTCGCTGTGGGCCTCCGACGGTTCGGGCGTCGTACCATACCGCTATCAGGACCAATATGGCAAGTGGCGCATGATGAAGATATACGTGATGCTGATCTCGGATGTCGGCAGCCGCTACATCGCAGGCTATTCCGTGAGCCGGAAAGGTTTGCACCTCGAGGACGGCACGATGCTGCGGCAGGCGATGCGCATGGCGCTCGTTGACAACGGCAAGACCGAGGTGCTGGACTTCATCAGCGACAACCACGGCGCCTATACGGGCGAAGCCTCGAAGGCTTACCTGCAGCGCGTTTGCCGGAACTTTCGCACGATCGCACCGGGGAACTCTCAAGCGAACCCCGCCGAGGCCATGTTCCGGTTGTTTAAACGCCGTTTCAAGAGTTATTTCAAACTGCCTGAGACCTCGTGGAACGCCAGGAGCCTCGAAAGCATGGCGAATCCGGACTACTACGACATCATGGCCCTGCCGACCTATACGGAAGCTATCGAGAAACTGACGGTCGCCATCCGTGAATGGAACAACACGCGCCTGGAAAATGAACTCACTCCTTCGGAATGGTTTCATACACTGAAGAACGACCGGGCCGGACAATATACCGATCGGCAATACCGCCGGATCACGGGTGAAATGTCGAAGCGGGATTTAAGCTATCTACGGTCGATTTTGACACTCGAACGCGACGGCAAGGAGTACAAGTTCGACATCCCGACGGATGCTGGCACTGTGGCCCTGATCGCGCAGCACATGGGGTATGCTTCATCGTTCAAAACGCATGTCTATTGGAACTCCGAAGGGGCTGATGTCTACACGACCGACGAGGTTTACATGTTCACCTGTTCGCCTGCACCGCTGGCGTCGAAGTCCATGACCGAAGCAACCCCCGACAGTCTCCGGGCCCTGGCTTACTACAACCGCAAAGGTGCAGAGTTCGAGGAGATGGTCGACGGGTTCGTCGAGGATGTCGAAGCGGCAAAGGCGGTCATGGTCCGCGGCTATGACTTCAACATCCGGGACAACGCCACCAAAGAGGATTACAACGCCATGCACGAGCAGATCAGCGCCGCCGAATATGAACGGGGCCGTGCGAAGCTGGAGGCCAAGAAACAACGCGCCCGGGAGCGGGAGCGAAAGAAGGTAGACCAGGTCCAACAGCAGGCAGTGATCGACTACCACAAAAATCACATTTCCGATTTGTCAAAATACATCAAATAACCGCCTTATGGAAAAAATCAAAAAAGACGAAATCATTACTGCCGCCAAGCAGTACATGCAGCGGCACGGCATGTCGCAGAATGCCTTGGCGAAGACTTGCGGAATCAGCGCGTCGTATCTTTCCAACCTGCTGAACGGGGTCTATGAATACAAATCCGGCCCTGACAAGGTTACGGAGATCGCCGACCGCTATTTCATTACGCTTGCATCGGTGATCGGCTTCGAGATCGAGCAAACCTTTTGGAAGGTAGAGCCTACGCCGCAGTTTGTGATCGCCATCTCGGCTCTCGAACGTGCGCATCTGAACTGCACCGCACGTTTCGGCGGCGTGAAGATGATCATCGGCGAAAAAGGCTGCGGCAAGACCACGGCGATCGACCAGTACTGCAAGGCCAATCCGACCAACACGTTTCGTGTGACGATCAACGCCGAGGACGGCATCCGAGACATCCTCGAGGAGATCGGTCGCTTGCTCGACCTCGACCTGCCGATGCAGAAAGGTGCACGCCTGCGCCTGATCGGTTCCGAGTTCCGGCGCCGTGCGCTGTGCGGGGAGCGCAACATGCTGATCCTCGACGAGGGTGAGAACACCAAACTGCCGGGTATCCGGGCCTATAAAGCCATCTATGACATGATCAAGGGATATGCGGCCTTTGCGATCGCCGGAACCGCCGATCTGCTGAAACTGCTCGACAGGCTCGAACTGCGCGGTGTCAACGGCGTTCCGCAGTTCAAAAGCCGGATGAAGGCGAACACGATTATTCTGCCGCCGATCGACCGGAAATTCGAGAACTTCATGTATAAGGTCAAGGATGAAAACCTCCGCAAAATCCTCGTCGAGCTCTGCACCGATTACCGGGAGCTTAACGATTACCTCGAGCCTGCGATCATCGCCGCGCACAAGGACGGCGTGGCGCTCACGGACGACTATTTCAGAACCATGTACGGCATAATGAAAAACAACAACAATGGGACAGCAAAACGGTATTAAAATCAGCCCGGAACTGATCGCGGAATTGCGCAGGTTTGCCGGGACAGTCGCCCAAACCGGGGCAAGCATCAACGAGATTATGAGTGTCGCGGATGCAATGCGGCAGACCTTCCTCGACAATTATTCGAAGGAGGCCCTGAAAGCGATCAAAACCATCAAATCGTAATCAGTATGCCCGAGATCATCGAACTAACCAAATCATCGGCGGCAAGCCTGGACTGTCTTTCATACATGATTGACAAGCGCCGTAAGAACATACTGATCGCGGAGACCTATCTGAAGTTGCACAGGCAGAATCTCTCCCCGGAGCGGATCGCGCAGATCGAGCAAGACCTGGAAGACATGCGTTTTGGCTTGCACAACATGGAGACCGACTATTGCAGCATCGCCGGGGAACCTTACACTGACAAACGTAATTCTTAATCAATATCACTATGAAAGACGAACTGAAAGACATGACCGCCGACCAACTGGAACAGCTGCTCGAGCAGAAGCGGGCCGAGGAGCGCCAGGCCGCAGACAAACGGCGCCGGGACTATGAGGAGACGCGGGCCGACTTCGTGAAGCGTATGGCAGCCGAAACCCGCAATATCACTGGCCGGGTGCGCGAGTTCTACGACCTGGTTGTGGCCGAGACCGATGCTTTCCGAAAAATCATGCAGGAGTACGGAGCCACGCGCCGGGACGACCAGCTCGGCTACTCGGTGCAGGAGGGAGACTTCCGCCTCGAGGTGAAATGCAATCGGGTAAAATGCTTTGACGAACGGGCCGACGTGGCCGCCGCCCGGCTGATCGACTTCCTGAAGGCATGGATCGGCGGACGGGAGAAAGGGGCCGACGATCCGATGTACCAGTTGGCAATGACGCTCCTGGAGCGTAACCGCAAGGGCGATCTGGACTACAAGTCCATCAGCAAGCTGTATGATCTCGAGGCGCAGTTCGGCGATCCCGAATACTCGCAAATCATGCAACTGTTCAAAGAGAGCAACGTCGTTAACGGCACCGCCATAAACTTCTACTTTCACCAGCGCGACGAGCGCGGTGTATGGCACAGAATCGAACCATCATTTAATCGCATGTAAACTATGAAAATCGGATTTCCTGGAGCCTTGTTTATCGTGTTCCTTATTCTCAAATTGACGGGCGTGATCGCCTGGTCCTGGTGGTGGGTAACATGCCCGATGTGGATTATCCCTCTTATCTACCTTGTTCTTTTCGCCGGGTTCTTATGCGGAGAGATTTATAAAAAAATCAAATCCTAATTCCCGAACGGTTTTCTGCGGCGGTTCGATTCCGCCGCCGGGAGCAACATGGTTAAATTAAATATTGTAACAAAATGACCGAATTCGAACGCGGCGCAAAGGTTCGCCGGATCAATACCCTGATGTCGGCCTGCCGCCTGATCCCCAATCGGGAGGACATCCTGGCGTTGTGGGATGCCCGCAGCTATGACGAACTTACCGACGATGAGATCGTCGCCCTGCAGGCATATATGGAGTTTGCCCACCGTGCCAAGACGACCCCGGCCTCTGACGCGATCCGGCGTCTCCGGTCGCAGGTCCTGGCACACCTGACAAAACTCGGGATGTACGCTTCGCCCGAGGACTGGACGAAGGTGAACCGTTTCCTGCTGCAGCGGCGGATATGCGGGCGTCTGCTCTATATGCTCGATGCACAGGAACTGCAAGCGCTGGTGCGCAAACTGCGGGCCATCGGAGACAAGAAACCCGCCACGACCTCACGGCCTTCGGTTCAGGTGACGCCGATCTACATCATTCCGGGAGGCGGTCCGACCGTGGTGAACTGACATAAAAAAGCCCTGCAATATTGCTATCACAAGGCCGACCTGCTACAAAGATAGTCAATAATTGCGGAAAATGGCATACAACAACAAAAATCACATCCGAAAACGTGAGCATGCGGTGCGGATCACGAAGCAGTACTATGAACCCGGGCGGCAGGATAGGTGTCTGAAATGGGTGTGGAAAAAGTACATCTACGACCAGTTTCATGTCGAATATGCTGCCTATTTGTCCTGGCTCCGCAAAGAACGCGAACGCACGCAGCAGGACATCCGACAACCAACTCTGTTCGATTGATTTTATTCAGGGCTTTCGATCTGCTTCAGGTTGAAAGCCTTGTATTTTTCCAATTCACTCACAACCTCCGGATACTTTATTGGTAAACCGTCAATGAAACGATCAATGTCTTCTATTAAGTATTGCCGTCGCTTTAGGATAGCTGATTTCCGCACCAGTTGAGCGATGGCACTTTCCCAGTAGCGGCGGTAGTTTGAGGCGAGAGAACAGTATTTCTCACGGATCATCTCGTCAATATCCATTTTATCAGGGTGTTCAAGGTGTTCAAATTCCTGCGGGGTGATGGTTGTCCGCCAATTCGTCTCAAATTCGTTGATCCCTTTTTTTAGAATTGCAGAATAGTTGGACTGTCCGGATAGCCCTTTGAGTTCTTCAATGATATTACGAAGATTTTCCGCTTTCTTGAGTAGTGTGTGGTCCGAATTACACTCTTGAAACTCGCGCATAGAGGCAAGTGCAACGTGTACGGTCAGCCAATGATCCCGGGAACTGCTCGGATTACATTGAACTGCAGGGGTTATCAAAGTCGGAGTATGCTCTTTCGGTTTAGGGGTGTTGACGGGAGTTGTCAAGATTTTCCAAATTTTGCTCCAGTTGGACATATACGCTTGTTTTGTTTCAAAAATAGTAAAAAAAGCAATCTTATGCGAAACAGCCCGGCAAATTGCCGGGCTGTTTCGTTACGAGCGTTCCGTGGTGATGTCGATCTGGACGCCTTCGGCCTTTTTTCGCGGCTTATAGGCTGCGTTGTCCGTCCCGCCGAACCGGAACTGCATGACGTATTCACGGATCGCATCTTCACGTTTCACCCGCCGCAGGGATGTGCGCGTAAGGCCCGAAAACCCCTCTCCGGAGAGTCCCTGCAACTGGGTGTAGATCAACCGCAGCAGGACGAACATGCGGAATGCTTTGTTACGGTTCGGTGCGAGGGCTGAAATGTTTACGGGATCGAAGTGCGCTACCCGTACGGTCAGGATCGCCTCGCCCAGTTGCACCTTTCGCGTGCAGTCCGAGAACTCGGCCTCGGCAATGTCGATCAGCACGCACGGGAAATTGACGGGCGGCCGCTCGTTGTAGAAATCCAGCTGTCCCCAATCCTCGGCCAGATAGGCGATCTTCTCGGGGAGCAGTTCCAGCAGTCGGTCCTGGACTGCGATCATTGCATTTTCAATCATTTTAAAGACGTTTAAACGGTGTTTTACCGAGGTTGCAGGACTTTTGCGAGTTCCCGGAAAGCGCTCTGCAGGTTTTGGTGTATAACCTCCCGTACCGCCTGCCGGACACGGGGATGGTCGCCGATAAATTGGCGTTGTGGAATTGTTATATGATCCTTTTTTGTCAAAGCCATATTTTTCCAGAACTGCGCCTTCGCTGACAGCATTCGATTACGCTGGGTGTTGCTGGCCTGTCGTTTCTTGGCAGAGGTGGTAATGCCTCCGGCGTTTTGGCAGTACATGGCCCAAAAGAATTTTCGCATCCGGGGTGTGATCTTGATCTTTCCGCCCCGGTTGTGCAGCCCCATGTAGGGCGTATCGGTCGAGAACTCGACGCCGTTCTGCCGGATGGTCCCCCGAAAACTGCGCCGTCCGCGTCCCGTCACCTGCAGGAGCGATCCGCGTCCGCCGGGATAGGACCGATCCGGCCAGGGGCGGTCAAAGAATGCCCGCCGTTCGAAGTTGCGGTCGAACTCGTCGAGCAGTTCGACCTTCAGGTCGGTCAGGATTTTTCGCTTCAGATCAAATAATTTCGGCATTTCATTTGCTTTTCGCGTTTTAAAACGTTATTTTTGCGCAAAGCGCAAACTTTTATGAAACATCTGATTGACATAGAAAAGGAGCAACCTTATCAGTGTGAGGATTGTCGGCATTTCAAAGGAGGTATTCGGTGCGCCGCATTCGACGTGATTCCAATGTCGATATACGATAATGCCGAATCTCACAATAAGGTACTCGAAGGGCAGCATGGTAGCTATGTCTTCGAAACAGACAAGCCTCGTGAAACAATGCGCGTATATGAAGTTGCAGATATTTAGTTCTGCTTTTTCGCATCGTATTTTCGGTTTATAAGTTCACCTACCGCGACTGCCAAAGGTCGCGGTTTTTCGTTATTCCGATACTCGCTCCACGCTTCGGCAATAAATTCCTTTTGCGGCGTGTAATTGGACTTACGGAAGAAAGAGGTGCAATACGCATATGCCGACAGGTTATCGGCGATGAATCGTTCTCCTTGAGCTTTGGCCGGATTGTAGATAGCCAAAAAATCCGGATCAGTGTACAGCGAAAGCATTTCGTCTATTTTATGCCCAAGTTCATGGTCAAAAACGGCTTTAACCGTGTCACAACCTACCGGATGAAATTTGTGCTGCACATCATACTCCAGTTGCTTCTTGACCTTAGTCCCAGCCCAAGTGGAATTAAAAGCCAAACCATTCAATGCGTATTCAGTAAAATTCTTTGATGAATAGGCATACGTAGAGGAACTGCATCCGGCCATGCGTTTCGCCCAGTTCTTGGCATACTTACGCAATACGTCATCTTGCATCCCGGGATTTAGTTTACATAGCTCTGTGTATTTTACATCCTCCAGTGCTGCCACGCGCCCTTTTACTGACCCTACGAATTTGATTTTATCGCGAAGTTCCGGAAAATCTGTAAAATGGTGTGATACGCAAGCAAATATTTCCTGTACCTGCGCCATGTCGGATTTTTTAAATCCGTCGAGGCGGCATTTTACACCGAGCTGTGTGCGGAACGCTTCCTCGGCCTCGGCAATCGTCTTGGCAGCAAACCCATTTTTAACCTCCCGCTTGTCGGCCATATCGGTTATTACCGTTTTTGCCTGGATTGAAAGGTTGTAATACGGATGGTGTTTCGGGAAAATCACTCTATCCATGCCGGGATTGAAACGGAACATTTCAGCGCGGTTACGTCCCTGACTGTCGAGGTCCGTGGTCGCTTCGCGTACAAGCTGTGAAACCTCGTTCCGATCGGTGTAATCGTATTTGCCCTTGCGTACCTGCACGACCCGGCACCGACATTTCCATCCGTTCGGCGGCATGATCTCCGACCAGCACGGATCGTCCTGCGGACGGGTCAGTCCTTCGAGCTTCGCATGCGCAGGCCGTACTTTACCGTCGTTGGCCGTGCGGTACTGCAGATCGTAATCATTCCCGTCTCGCTCGATTTCGGCCCATTGTGCCGCTGATTGCGCGGAATGTACGGCGAACTCGTACTCGGCTTCCAGGTAGCGCTCGTTGTACTCGGGATGTATCTGCTTCACCTCCTCGAAAAACTTGCTGAACGGTTTGATCTGTCCCTGATCATCCCGCAAGAGCTGCGAAGCCTCACGCAGTTCGTGGTAGGTCTTACAACCCGAGAATACGAACACGTCGCGCCCGAGTTTGTCGGCTGTCTCCTGCGGTATCTCGTGCTCCTTCAGCCCGAGGTCAACCCCTTCCATCAGGGCGTCGGTTATTTCGTCGATCAGCGTCCGGATCGGCTGATCCTCGAGCATGTCGGGACGAAAGTCCCCGGCCTTTTGCAAGTGCTTTGCGGCGTTTCGGAACGTCGACAGACGCACGACAGGCTTTTTGTCTTTGCCGCCCTCCGCTGCCAGCATCACCGGATCACCCAGTCCGTAGACCGCCGCCAGTCTTTCGTGCAGCCCCCTGTACGCGATCAGGGGGCGGTTGCGAAAAAATCGACTTCCCGGGGCTGCGGCACGGACAGCTGTCCCGGCACGGTGAAGGCCTTATCGGTGCAGACGATGCCGAACTTCTCCTCGATCCAGTCGTTCGGCACGTCCTTGAACTGAAGGAGCTGCACGACCATCGCCCACAGTTTTTCGACGTCCTCCTCCTGCTGCCAGGAAAACACGCTTCCCTCGGGCAGAATGCCTATGTACACCAGAGCGGGGATCACCGTGGAGTTCCAATATCCCGCCAGCATCTTACGGTCCGCCATCACCAGCTTCTCGAACAGCCGGATGCTGCTCTCCTCTTTGGAGCGGTTGCCGTTCACGGTGTCCTGTCCGATCACGGCTCCGTTCACCAGCACCGAGACCGCCTCCTTGCACAGGGCGATCAGGTTGTTGTAGACATCGCCGTTGGTGTCGGCTCCCTTTGCAAACTGGAACTCCTCCGTGCGGTCGATGATGAAGTAGGCCGCCGCCCCCATGTCGCGCAGCATGGCCTCGGCGCGGTCGAGCATGGCGGGGTCCTGCGTGTCGGTCTTCATAAACCGGGGCGGGATGCCGTATATCTCGCAGAGCTCCGACCAGCAGGATTGCGCGAAGCGCATGAACAGCACGTGCGGCACGGCCTTGTTCAGCAGGCCGTAGTCGTGATCCTTGCCGAACTCCAGGATGAAGTTCCCAAACTCCCGGACCTCGCGGTACTGGAGGCCTTTACTGTCGTCTTCCCGGAACAGCAGCATCCCCTTCTCGGGAATCACGTTCTGCCGGGGCAGCAGGGTGACGGCCACGGGTTCGGTTGTGTTCCCGGTCGTCGTGAGTTCCACGAGCGTATGACCGTACATCACGCTGTCGAGGATGTGGGTGTTGAGCTCCGTGACCCATGATGCCGCATTGAGGACCGCCGTAGCCTGGTCGTCGATCTCGTCGCCTACCTTGATCTCGAAAGGTGTCAGGAGCGTCGCCTTCTGCCGCAGTTCGATCTGCGAGGTGAGATGTGCGCAGAGCATCACGTCGTCGTAAAGATTCATCAGCCGTGCCCGGCGCGGATTGTCGACGTTATCCGCCGCGCGCAGCGCCGACCGCCAGGTGGCGATGTCGGACCGGGTCCGCGACAGGGTTTTCGGAACGATACTGCGGATGTAGCCCTCGCGCCGCCTGGCTGTTTTCGGACCATTCGTTTTTACGGCCAAATTCGCGGTCTTATTCGTGGCGTCGTGGGTTTTCCTGCTTCTGTTCTTTTTCTGCATTGTGTGAACGATTAAAGGGTATTTAAACGGTGTTTAGTCATCGAAGCCGTGGCGGAACTTGCGGCGGCTACCCATCCGGGCAGTGATGCGGACCTCTCCGTCTTCGGTCTTGAGCAGCGGCAAACCGGGTGCGAGGGGCTTGTCGGTACCCTTCAGGCCCGCAACCTTCTCGAGCCAGTCGATCGCCGCCCGGCGGTATTCGCTGACCTGCTCGAAAATCAGATCGGTGTTCGCCCGGCGGCATAGGTTCCACACCGCGATATTCTTGCAGTGCTCCAGAAGCGTGGCGTGACGGTCTTCTCCCGTGGCCGAGAATATCGCCTCACAGTCGTATTTGGCATTCAGGTAGCTCCGCGCCTCGTCGATGGCTGCCAGGATCGCCATACGGATCGTGACGGCGCTTGTGGTGATGTTCTGCAGCTGGTATTCGCAGATCGCCGTGTATAAGTCCTCCTTTTCGATGAACATGGCTTACAGGCTTTGATATTCGTCGATGGCGTCGAAACACGGGCAGGCCTTCATCCACTCCCACGGCTCGATGATCCCGTCGCCGTTCAGGTCGGGCGAGAAGTCGCGGTGTCCGCAGATCATGGCGTCGGGGAACTGTTCGCGGAGTTGTTGCAGCAGGAAGAACAGCGACGCCTTCTGTTCCTCGGTGCGGGTATCTTTGGGCTTGCCGTCGGCGTCCAGTCCTCCGATGTAGCAGATGCCGATGCTGTTGGCGTTGCTGCCCTGCACATGGGCCCCGACCTGGGCGATGTCGCGGCCCTTGCGGATCGTACCGTCAAGCAGGATCACGTAGTGGTAGCCGACCTTGCGGAATCCCCGCTGACGGTGCCAGCGGTCTATGTCTTCGATGCCGAACGGCACCCCCTCTTTGGTTGCGCTGCAATGCAGCACGATGTACTTGATTTTACGCATGTCGTTGAATATTGGATTAGTATTTACGCTGTGCCCGGATGCCGACGCGGTAGGTCCCCTTTGCCTGCCGGAATACGGTATTGAGTTTCGAGAGTGCGCCTTCTGCCGCATCGGGGCCGTCGACGGCTGCGCCTCCGCCCTTCTCGAATGCCAGGTACTGATCGACGAGTTCCTGGAAGTCAGGGCTGTCCCGCTCATCGATATTGAACCACACATTTCGGCGCTCGAAATAAGACTGCGTAGCTTCGATACGGTCGTATTTGTCAGCCTTCGGGCGCTTATCCGCCTTGACGGGGATGTAGTATCCGCGGGCATCGCCCTCGGCATCGAAGTCGTTGACGAACTCGTCCATCGAGAACAGGCCCTCGATCCAATAGCGGACCTTGCGGCAGTTGTGCAGCTCCGTCGTTTCGTACAGGTCATAGAGCCATTTTGCCAAGACCGTGCGGGACTGCTGGCGCAGAAAGCAGTAGATGAAATGGAACTCGCGGTCTTTCTTGCCGACGAGGATCATCCCCTTATGGCATGCCTGGGCCTTGTAGGAAAGGTCTCCGTAGAAGACCAGGGCGTCATACTCGTTCAGGGGCAGCATCTTCTTCCACTGAATGTCCTCGGCCTTGAACACCTTGCCGTCCTCGACGTGGACGTGCATATACTCGCGCATGAACGACCGCGAGGGGATGCTGCGGTACTTTTTGCGCCAGTGCTCTGCCGAGGTCTTCTCGGGCCAGTTCGGCTCGAAGGTCGTCAGGTCCTTCACGGCGGGCACCGTCAGTACCCGGTGTATGGGCTTTTCGCCCTCCTGCCGGGATTTTTCAGCCAGGATTTTGAACTGCTTTTTAAGGCGGTTTGTGATGCTGTTCTTATGAAAGTTGTTGTTGGCATACACGAACCTCCGGGTCGATCCGTCCGCCTCGTCGAAACATCCCATCAGATCCTCGAAGATCCACTCGACGGCCTCGCGCATCAGACGGTCGTTGTTGACATGACGACGCGTGTCGACATCATCCACGGCGATATAGTCGGGACGCTGCTCCTCCTCGCGGACGCCGCGCGGGTCCTGACCGAAACCGAGAGCCGTGAAGCGTACGCCGTCGGAGGTCAGGAACTCCCCGGACGACCAGTCGCCCTGTTTGTAGCGGCAGCCGTAATCGTTGATCAGGCGTTTGTTGTAGACAAGCTGCGCCTGGCATGCCGAGAGCAGTTTATGCGCCTTGTCCTCGGTCTCGCCGATCAGCAGCATGTAGCGCAGGCGGCCCGTGTACATCAGGTACAGGGGAATACCCATGTCGACGTGTACGGACTTCGCCCCGGATCGGTAAATCTCCCACAAGGCCATGATCACGTCGTTGTCGATGATCTCCTGCGCACCCTGACGGTGGAACCACGCACAGGGCACCTTGGCATAGTTCGGAAAATAGTACTCGAACCAGGTGACGTAATCCTTCTCGATACGTTTCACGCGGGCGATCTTGTCCGCGGGGCGTTCGTGGATGTCTACGACCGAAGCTTTCGCGATGCGTCGGCAATGCTCCTCGTAGTTGTCGATGAGCTTTTGAAATTTCTTGTCGATGTCTGCCATGTGCCGTTACTTTAAGGAATCGACCTGCGCCCGGTGCTGAATGAACATGCGGTGGTATTCTGTGATCTTCACGACCTCCTGGGGGTTGATCTCGGCAACGAAGTTGTCGACCTCCTTCAACACGGAGATCACCACCGACAGCGGGACCTTGCCATCGAAGTATTGCAGGCTTTTGGCTACTTTCGAAAGTCCGTCAGTATCGAGCCGGGCCTTGTTTCCCTCGGCGATCCATTGCATCTCGTCCAGCAACAGTTCGCGGATTTTTCCGGGGGCCGCCAGGCTGGCCTTGCGTTTTTCGTCCCACTTCATACCGCGTCGCCATTCGGACAGCGTGGCCTCACGAATGCCGAGCAACTCGGCAATGCCTGCACAGGTCATTCCCTGTTCTACAAAACAGTTGTAGGCCGCCGTATATAATTTGTGTTTCGGGGTTGTCATATGCTCTTTTTTGTGCAAAGATGGCATGCCGAAACGCGAATGCGAAAAATAGTTCAATACCTTGACAGCCTTTTTGTTGCGTCGGATTTTGAAGCCTATGTTTGCATCAAAAATGAAGCGCATGGCTTTACCGAAATTCATTTTTAACGACGAAACGAAAAAGAACTCGCACGGTTTTTTCCTGCTTAACGGCGGCGGCAAGTTCGAACGCTTCCAGGAGTATTCCCCGATGCTCGACAACCACGATCTCAACCGTCTGATAGGGCGCTGGGACAACCTGCATGTCGAGGGGGCACTGCTTGTTGCCGATCCCGTCTTCGACGACGGGATCACCCTGGGAGCAGAACGCAAGGGCCAGGTCGAGCGCGGGTTCCTGCGCGGGGCATCGCCCGGCATCGTCATCCTGCGGGCCGAGTACCGCACGAATCCGGCAGGCGGTGAGGACCTCTATGTCACCGAGTGGGAGCTGTTCGAGGGTTCCGTAACCTCCGTGCCGTCGAATGCCGGGGCCGTGACGCTCAAAATCTACACGGGCGACGGCCATCTGGTCGAAGATGGCGACGTGCGTCTTCATGTCGACAACATCGTGAAACTCTGCGCGGAGAGTTCGCCGCAGGGTCGAAAACCCAATATCAAACCAATGGAAAAAATCACCCTTTCCGCCGAGGCATACGTCGCGCTCGGCATCAATCAGGACGCGGACGCTACGGCGATGAGCAAGGCTATCGTGCAGCTGGCTGCCGACCGCAACAAACACAAGGAGACTGCCGATGCCCTGCAGAAGGAGATCGACGCAGCTCGTAAGAAACGCGCCGAGGACATGGTCAATCTGGCCGTTGAACAGGGCAGGATCGGAGCTCCCGCCCGTGAGAAGTACGTCGAGCTCGCCATGAAGGATTACGACCTGGTGTCGGAAACCCTGAAGGCCATCCCCGCGAAGGTCTCGCTGGCGGCTTCCGTCACCAAGATCGCCGGGAACGTGATTCCGGCCGATCGCCAGAACTGGACGCACCTGCGCTGGCTGAAGGAGGACCCCGAGGGCCTTGCGAAGATCAAAGCCGAGAATCCCGAGGTTTTCGAGACCATCCGGAAAAAGCACAACTAATCAAAATCAGACAGATATGCCTATTGAAAAAGAACTGTGGGTTGACATCATCAAAGAGCAGCCCATTCAGGAGGGTGACTTCCTGAACGAATCCGAAGACCTCAGTGCCCTGGTCGACAACAACACGCTGCACCTGGCCGAGGCAGGTGTCGAACCGGAGGTATTCATCGACAACGACACTTATCCGGTCGGTATCGTGCAGCGCGAGGATGTGCCGAAGGACATCCTGCTGCATACCCTCGACACGAAGAACACCGTCGTGCGCAACATCGAGCAGATGCAGGCCGCCTACGACAAGATGCAGAGTGTGACGCGCGGTCATGTGAACGCCCTCACGCGCAAGCGCCGGGCAATGGCCGCCTACAACTGGTGTCCGCTGCAGAACGGTGAGTTCACGCCCGTCCTGGTGACGACCGGCGAAGCCGTCAACGGTCGCCGTCGCCTGACCTTCGACGACCTCGACCTGCTCGAAGCGAAGTTCAAGGCAATGGAGGTCGACATGACGCAGCTGTGCCTGGTCCTCACTACGGAGCACGAAGCCGACCTGAAGTCCGAGAACCGCAAGTTGTACAAGGAGTACATGCGTGACGGGAAGATCGGCAATTTCAAGGTCTTCAGCTACCCGCATCTGCCCCTGTTCGACACCACGACGGGCAAGAAGCAGGCTTTCGGCTCGGCCAAAGGCGAGAACAGCGCGATGGCGTCGATCGCCTGGATTCGTACCGAGGTGATGCGTGCGACGGGTACGGTCGATGTTTTCCACCGCGAGAAGGACCCCGAAGCCCGTGGCGACATCCTGGGCTACCAGCAGCGTTTCTCGGCCCTGCCTCTGCGCAACAAGTACATCGGAGCCATCTATTCGGGTAAGTAGTCATGGAAGGAGCTGTGCAGTATCTCGGTCAGTATGCGATCAAGGCGTCCCTGGTGGCCGCAGCCTATTTCGCACCATGCCAGGAGGTAATCGGCATTGTGTTCCTGTTCTGGCTCGCCGATCTCGTCTTCGGTGTTCTCGCCAGCAAGAACCGCCACGCACCTCGATCGTCGCGCCGAATGCGCAAGAGCGTAGGCAAACTGATCGGCTACATGGCCGCGATACTGCTGGCCTTTCTGATCGACAAGCTCGTCCCGAATCTGTGGATCATTCCGCACCGACTGATGGCGGCCTACCTGTGCGTCTGCGAGCTTATCTCGATCCTCGAGAACCTGGCGATCATCACGCAGGCCAAAGCCTTCGTGTCGCTGATCAAGCTGATCCGTGGCAAGAACGACGAAAACGTAATTTACGATTTGATCAATGAGAAAAATGCTGATTATTCTGCTCGCAGCCCTTTTGGCCGCGTGCAGTCCAAGCCTCAAACTGCAATCTTCGCAGACGGAGGCGACCGATACGGTGACCGTGACCGAACAGGTCCGGGATACGGTGGTGGTCCTCGAACGCGACCAGTCGATGCTCCGGGCGCTTCTCGAATGCGACAGCGTGGGTCAGGTGCAGATGCGCCGACTGATGGAGTACCAGGCGGGGAACCGCTTGAAGCCTCCCGACATCGAGGTCCGCGATAATGTCCTGACGGCTACGGCCCAGGCCGACAGTATGGCTATTTACCTGACTTTGAAAGACCGCATCGAACGCCATACGTCCACCCGTAAAGAGTTTCAAGTCGTCGAGGTCAACCGCCTGAATACCTGGCAGCGGACCTGGATGCGTATCGGACAGGTTTCAGCAGTGTCGCTGATCCTGTTCGGGGTCTATAAAACCCGCAAACTGTTAAAAATCTGAAAACATGGATATTAAAGACATGAGCGCCGAGCAGCGCAAGGAGGAGCTGGCCCGCCTGGCTGATGCCGTGAAAGCCGCAAAAGCCGAGACCAAAACCGCAAAGACACGGGTCGCCGAGGGTAAGAACGCCGTGAAAGGCGCTAAAACCGCCGAGGAGAAGGCTGCTCTCAAGGAGAGCCTGGCGGCCCTGGAAGCGGCTTGTCAGACCGCCACGGCGAAGGTTGCCGAGGCCGTAGCCCGGGAGGCTGATTTCCGCGCCGAGGCCAAAGCCATCGAGGATGCCGAGAAGGCCGAAGCGGATCAGGCCCGCAGGGAAGCCGAGGAGGCTGCCGCCGAGCAGGCCCGGAAGGCCGACCCGTTCCAGGCCCTGGCCGAGAAGTATGCGAAAGCCTATCCCGACTGCAAGGCCTTCCACATCACCAGCGACAGGCAGGTGTTCCTCGACAAAGACAAGAACCTCGCGCAGTACCATCAGAAGGGTCTCGGCGAGGGCGAAGTACGAACCATTAACGTGCGATAACCATGGCATTACCTAACGTAACCATCAACCTCGAGAACGGGAACCTGGGCCGTATCGCACAGAGCGACGACGGTGTCGCCGGGCTGATCCTGACGGGCGCCGCCGTCTCCGACAAGCTCGCGCTGAACGAGGTCTACCTGATCAACTCCTCGCGGGACATCGCCCGGCTGGGCATCACGGCTGAAAACAACCCCCTTGCACACAAGGAGCTGACGGCCTTCTATACGGAGACGGGCGACGGCGCCGAGCTGTACCTGCTCGTCGTTTCCGAGGCCACGCTGCTCTCGCAGATGTGCAGCATCGAGGAGGGCTCGCCGCTGAAGAAACTGATCACCTACGCCAAAGGCCGCATCCGCCTGGTCGGCATCAACCGTCTGCCGCCCGACGAGTACAGCGCCGACACCACCGATACGGGCATCGACAAGGATGCCGTGACGGCGGCCACCGCGGCGCAGTCCGTCGGCGAGAGCTTCGCCCGGAAGGTGATGCCTTTCCGGTGCCTGATTCCCGCCGCTGGCTGGGACGGCAAGACCGACAAGCTCTACAAGCCCCGCGAGGGCAGCACCAACCGTGTAGGCTTCGTCATGGCCTGCGACGACCAGGCGAACAAGACCGCCGCAATCGGGCAGATGCTCGGACGCGCCGCACGGATTTCCGTAAACCAGTCTTTGGCCCGCGTGAAGTCGGGAGCGATCACCGCCGAGGGATGGCTGACCAACGGCAAGACCCCCGAGGAGTGCGACGCGATGCTCGACCTGCTGGACGAGGCGGGTTACATCATCTACCGCTCTTTCTCGAAGAAGAACGGCTACTACCCGAACGACGACCACATGGGGGCCCCGCTGTCGGACGATTACAGCAACCTGAACTACGGACGTGTGGCGGACAAGGCCACGATCTACGCCTATACTGCCTACATCGAGGAGATTCAGGACGACATCGAGACCGACGACGAGGGCAACATCCCGCAGGAGATGTGCTCGTACTACGAACGCCTGATCGACAACGCCGTCGCAGTGGCGATGCAGGGCGAGATCAGCGACTTCAAATCGTATGTCGATCCGGCGCAGAATGTCCTCTCGACCCGGCGCATGGCGGTTTCGTGCAGGATCAGACCGCGGGGCACGCTGCGGTACATCATCGTAAACCTCGGATTTGAGAATCCGGCAATCAAGCAGTAGCAGCATGAAAATACGAATCAACGGAAAAGAGTACGACTGGGGCACCATCAAGATCATCATGTGGGGCCGCCCGGTGGTCGGAGCGACCAGTGTCGACTACAAGCTCACCAAGGCAAAGGAGGCTCTGTATGCTGCAGGGCGTTACGCCAAAGGCATCCAGCACGGTCAGCGGGCCGCGTCGGGAACTCTGACGCTGCTGCAGAGCGAGATCATCGCCATGAACCGCGCCGCCCGTGAAAAAGGCTACAAGGACATCCTCGACGTGGATGTGGATATTCTGATCTCCTACATCCCCGAGGACAGCACGGCCATCACGGTCGACCAGATCATCTGCGCCTCGTTTTCGGAACTCCCCTCGGGCATGAAGGCGGGGGACATGAAAAGCGAGCACGCCATGCCGTTCGTCGCTCTCGACATCGACTACGACATCGCGTCGAAATAAAACAAGCCCACGGTATCGGACCGTGGGCTGTTTAAACACCCTTTAAACCCGCATAAAATCATTATGGAAAAGAAGGATATGACCGCGAAAATCGCGGCATGGAAGAAGAAACACGGCGACGTGTTCGCCTATGAGGTCGACGGTAAGACCTGCTACCTGCATCGCCCGGGACGGGATGTGATCGCTGCTGCATCGGTGGTCGGCAAAGAGGACCCGTTCAAGTTCGCCGAAGTCATCCTGTCGAACTGCTGGCTCGGAGGCGATGAGGAGCTGCGCGACGACGACCGCTATTTCATGGGGCTGTCGCAGCTGATTTCGGAAATCGTAGAGATCAGGGTCGGGGAAATAAAAAAACTTTGAGCGGCACCGAGGTCGTCAAGGGTGACGGGTGGCTGCATGCGGGCAACGCCCTGATCCGCTCGGTGCTGCACATGGACCCCGACACGCTGTCGGACGAGGCGTGGGGCTTTCAGGTGAGAATGGCCGAATGGGTGGAGAATGAGCGGGTACGCAGATATACGCCTACCGCCTGATTTGCCACAGGTCGCGCCACTTGTCGATGTGCATGGCACATTTGAAGCCCTCACCCAAAAGGTTAAGCAAAGCGGCAGCCACAAAGATCAAGAATATCCAACCTGCAACAGTCATAGCAATACAATTTCTGCAAATATATGGATAATCGCGCAAATTACCAAGTAGATATCGGCGGGAATGTCTTCATCGCGATACAGAATATGTTTGCGGAGTTCACAAAGATCGTGCAGGTCGTCGAGAAAGTCGACGAATCCGTGCAGAACTCGACCCGGCAGATTACGGAACACGTTGACAAGTCGGCCAATGCATTCGGCGGTCTGCAAAAACAGATCGAGCGAATCAGTCTGACCTCCATTATCGAGCAGGTCAAACAATTAGCCGAAGGTGTTGCGAATTTAACAGGTCCCGGCATCGGCTTCGAGCAGTCGATGGCCGACCTGTCGTCGATCACGGGTATCGCGGGCGACGAGCTGCGCGACCTGGGGAAAGTCGCCCGGCAGACGGGTAAGGAGAGCGGGCTGGGTGCGCAGCAGGCGGCGAATGCCTTTGCCCTGCTGGCCTCGCAGATTCAGGTGGACAAGATCGGCATGGAGGGGCTGAAGGCCCTGCAGCAGAACACCATCACGCTGTCCCATGCTGCAGGGATGTCGATGAACGATGCCGCCACGGCCCTGGCCGGAACGATCAACCAGTTCGGTCTTCAGGCTACGGAGGCCAACCGGGTGATCAACATTCTGGCGGCAGGTTCGAAGTACGGAGCCGCGGAGATCGTCGACCTTTCGCAGTCGTTCAAGGTCGTCGGTGCGGCGGCCAATGCCGCAGGCCTCACGGTCGAGGACACGGCAGGTGCGATCGAGGTTCTATCGAAAAATAACCTGAAGGGAGCCGAAGCGGGTACGGCCCTGCGCAACATCATGCTGAAGATGCAGACCGTCCTCGGCGTGGACTTCCGCAAAAACAGCTTCTCGGATGCCCTCGATGCCCTGAAGCCCCGCCTGACGGATGCCGCCTATCTGTCGAAAGTGTTCGGCATGGAGAACATCGCCGCAGCGCAGTTTCTGATCAAGAACTCGGATGCCGTGGCCGAAATGACCGCCCAAGTCACGGCCACCAATGTCGCCCAGGAGCAGGCCGCGATCCGCACCGACACCGTGCAGCAGATGATGGCACGCTGCCAGGCCCGGATCGACGACCTGAAGATCGGGTTTTTCGAACTTACGGGATCAACTGGCGGTTACGCCACGATCATCGCGCAGCAGGCTGTAACTGTTTCGCAACTCTTACCCCTGTTCGGGCTGTTCGGCAAGGCGATCGGTTTTGTCACCAGCGCGGAAAAACTACACACCGTGTGGGCCGGAGCCGTAAAGGCGGCAACGGTGGCATGGACAGGCGTACAGTGGCTTTTGAACGCTTCTCTGTGGGGCTGTCCGGTCACCTGGATCGTGGCAGGGATCACGGCCCTGATCGCCGTCATCACCGTTTGCGTTACGAAGGTCGAGGGCTGGGGCAAGCAGTGGGACAGCGTCGTCAAGTTTATGAAGCTGACGGGCAAGTTGTTCGTCGAAACGATCAAGTACGAGTTCAGCACGATGGTCAACGGCATTATGATCGGCCTGGATTACATAAAACTCGGGTGGTACAAGTTCAAGAAGGCCGTAGGCCTGGGCGACAAGGCCGAGAACGAGGCGATGATCTCGCAGATTTCGGGCGACATCGACAGCCGCAAGAAGGCCATCGTCGACGGGGCCAAGAACCTGAAGAACCTCGCCCAGGATGCCGGGAGTTCCCTCTCCTGGGAGCTCTCCTGGAAAAACGGCAAGAATGGCGCAGCCAATGCCGTCAGTCCGTTGATTGCGGCTTCTGAAACCCCGGACGGCACGAAGACGCCCCGCACGAAACAAAAGGTAAACATCGACTTCTCCAAGACGGGGACCGGGACCGGGTCCGGGAGCAAGACGGTGCTCGATCTGAACAAGATCATCCCCGACATGAAAGGATCGGCGGCCTACATGGCCATCGCCTCGCGGCTTTCGGCGGTGCGGGTTCCGTCCCTGGCGACCGCGGCGGCATCGTTGGCCATGCCGCTCACGGTGGCGGCGACTACGCTCCCGCAGTCCGGGGGAACGGCCCAGCCGACACCGACGGAACTGGCATACAACAGTCAGCGCCGCGGAGGTGTCACGATGAGCAAATTCTGCGACACGATCGAGATACACATCGCCAACGCCGACGGGAAGGGCTACAATCAGATCGAGGAGGAAGTCACTGCCGTACTGAAAAAAGTCTTGGACGAATATGAAGCATAAGTATAACATCGAGCACCTGCTGCAGTCGATCATCGGCTATAAGGGCCTGCCTTATCCGGGAGCCTTTTTCCCGAATCGTCCGGCCGGCAGCTACACCGGGGACAACTTCGACATCCCGACCTCTCCAGCTCCGCAGCAGGAGCTCGTGAAAGGTACGCGCCTGTACAAGAAGGATGCCCTGGGCAGGTGGTACTTCATGCCCGTATTCATCAGGCATCATGACATACGGGGCGAGGATCACACCCTCGAGCTGGAGAACGCCGTGATCAGCATTACTGGAACCAAGAACATCGTGCGCACGCCCCTGGTGGGCCGCCGCGGGTCGGTCAAGGAGCTGATCAGCATCGGAGACTACAAAATCTCCGTCGCGGCCTTCATCAGGTCCGCAGACGGCAGTTATCCCGAGGCGCAGATTGCGCGCATGAAGGAACTTTACAACATCAACGAATCGGTCGAACTGATCTGCGTGTTGACGGACCTGCTGCTCGACGAGGGCGACCGGGTCGTGATCACGGACATCCAGTACCCGCCGACGCCCGGTGTGGAGGATGGCCAGGCGGTGACGATCGAATGCGAAACGGATTCACCTTTTGAACTGATAGTGCAATAGCCATGTATCTACCGTGCAGTAAAATAACCATCGGAAGCAAGTATTTCGGCGGAGTGCATGACATCAAGATCAAGCGCTCGATTCATACGATCGGGGCCACGGCTTCGGTGAAGGTTCCGGTGACGGCGGTGCTCCGGCAGACTGGGACCCCTCCGGCCTACGTCGAGACTGCACAGGTGATCAAGGCGGGCGATCCGGTGGAAATCCAGCTCGGGTATGACGGACGCCTGTACACCGAATTTCGGGGTTATGTGAAGCAGCTGAACTTGCAGACGCCCCTCGAGATCGTTTGCGAGGACGAGTTCTACACTACCCGCCGCCGGAATGTCACGATTCAGGGAAAGACCACGCTCGCGGCGGTCCTGAAAGCCTGCGGCCTGCAGGTGGGATATGCCGCGACGCTGACCCTCGAGGCATTCCCTGCGGACAATAAGCCCGTGGCGTGGGTCCTGGGACAGTTGCAGACCAAGTACGGCCTGGCGGTATGGTTCGACCTCGAGGGGCGTGTCTACGCCTGCGAGCCTTACAAGGTCGTCGGCGATGCCGTGAAATACCGCCTGCGCTACAACGTGGTGAAGGACGACGATCTGAAATATCAGCGGGCCGAAGACGTGAAGCTGAAGATCAAGGCCGTGTGCATCTACAAGGACGGGACGAAGGTCGAGGCCGAGATCGGTCCGAAGGACGGGACGGAGAAGAAGCTGTACTTCTATGACGTGAAGGATCAGCAGGAACTGGCAGCCCTGGCGGCGGCAGAATTGAAGCGATACAGCTACGACGGTTATGCAGGCAGGATCACCGCCTTCCTGCAGCCCTATGCCGCCCCGTGCATGGTGGCCGAGATCGAGGACGAGGTCTACCACGAGCGGGACGGACGGTATTACATCGAAGGAGTAGAAACAACCTACGGGACGGGCGGAGCACGCCGGACCGTGGAAATAGGGATAAAAATATGAGCAGTGAGAAAGAGATACGCGAGGTCCGCATGATGTTATCAGAGCGGTTGCGCAATGCGGCAAAGGCGGCCATGTACGGCACGGTCAAAAGTGTCGACGAGAACGCCAGGACGTGCGACGTGCAGATCGGCGGCATTGTTTACGAAGGGGTGCTGCTGTACTCCGTCGAGAAGGAGAACCTGCGCGGGAGGGTGCTGATCCCCAAGAGGGAGAGCGCGGTGATCGTCGCCCGGATCGACGCGAGCGACCGCTTGTATGTGGCGTTGTTCTCCGAGATCGACAAGGTGGTCTTCACCCTCGGGGATCAGGTGACCATGACCTGCGATGGGGAACGGATCGAGGCCTCGGCCCCGAAGATCGTCCTGAACGGCGGCGAGCTGGGCGGACTGATCAATATCGAGCCGCTCACCCGCAAGATCAACGACCTGATCGAGGCCTTCAACACGCATACGCACACCATTCCCTCGGGAGCGGTGGCCGTGACCGGAAGCGCATCGGCGCAGAACAATCCCAAGCCCGTAGAGGTTCCCGCCCCGGCATCGAAGCACGACAAGGTCCGGCGCGGGGATTATGAGGACACCAACGTAACGCATTGATACGATGATCGACATTTTACAGACATCGACGGGGGACGTGGAGCTGTCCGACGATCTGATCCGGACCGAGGCGACGGAGCAGCACAAGCGGGACCTGCTGCTGGCAAGCCAGGGCGATTTCAAGGAGGCGCCCACCGTCGGCGTCGACTGTGTATCGTTCCTGCATGACACCGATCCGGCGGACTTCCTCCGAACCGTGCGCAAGCAGTGCGAGCGCGACGGAATGCGGGTCGATGCCATAGACTACGATACGGACGGAACATTGACGATAAGCGCAGAATATGACGACAGCAACAGTTAAGGCCCGGCAGACGGTCTACGACATCGCCCTCGAGCAGTATGGAACCTGCGAGGCCGTGGGCGAAATCCTTGCCCTGAATCCGCAGATCGCCAACGATCCGGAAGCCCTCGTGCAGCTGGGGATCGACAGCATCGGCGAAACGGGGTTTTACCTGGATGTGGCCGTTGCACCGGGGACGCAGCTGCGCATCGACGACGAAAGCGGCCTGATGCGCAAGAACACGCTCAAAGAGTTGGGAAACGACATAACAACCTACCGATATGGCCAGAACGATTAACGACATACAGCAGTCGATCATCACCGACCTGCAGACCTATTTCCCGAAACTCTCGACCTCCAAAGTCGCCGAGTGGCGGCTGTGGACCTATGTGGTCGCAGCGGCGATCCACGCCTTTGAAATAATTCTCGATCTGTTCCGCCAGGAGGTCGACGAGCTGACGACCAAGATCACCCCGGGCACTAAATTGTGGTATGCGGAAATGTGCTATCGCTTTCAGAACGGGCACACGCTGGTATTCGACAAGAACACGGCGCAGTTCTACTACGAACAGGACGATCCCGACAGCCGGATCGTGAAAGTCGTGGCTGTGAACGAGGCCTACAAGATGATTTCGATCCGCGTGGCCAAAACCGACGGAGAGGGCCGGATCATCCCTCTGGACGACAGCGAACGCCGCAACCTGACCGACTACATCGACACGATCCACACGACGGGTATTCCTACGACGATCGTAAGCACGACTGCCGATACGATACGTTACAACCTGGTGGTGTATTATGACCCGGCAACCCCCTCGAGTGTTGTACGCGAGAAGGTCGAACAGGCCCTCGAGACGTTCAAGACCTCGCTGTCATTCGATGCCGTATTCTATGCCCAGCGGCTCGTAGACGCCGTCATGCACGCCGAAGGTGTCGTGACGGTAAAGGTCGTAAGGCTCGAGCATAAGACCAGCGCCGGGGCGGACTTCGCCCCCGTCGATGTGTTGGCCGAACTGGCCGCAGGGTATTTCGAGTACGCAGCCGAGGGGAACACGCTGACCCTGACATCTACCAAATCGCTATGAGGAACTATAAGATAGACTTCCGGAACCAGGTGCGGCAGCTCCTGCCGGAACACAAGCGTCAACCCGTCCGTCTGCGGATTCTGCGGGCCTTTGTAAAGCCGCTGGCGGACCTGTTCGCCGCCTTCAGCCTGTGGCGCGACGAAACCCGTAAACTGCTCAACGTGACCAATCAGGAAGGAGTGCTCGAACAGTTCCTGCGCAACAAATACGGAGCGGCGGACATCACGATCGAATCCTACCGTGAAACGGGGTTTGCGGTCGGGATACGCTCCGAAGGTGTGGGCGTGGCAGTCCCCGTGGGACTGAACAGGGGCGAAGGTACTCCGGCGGTAGTATCGCTCCGGGGAGAGAACCGCGAGCAGTTCGGGGATGTGGACTTCATCGTCCATGTTCCGGCAGGTGTCGATGCCGAACAGATACGGGCTGACATCGAGAAATACAGGGCTGCTTTAACAACGTATAAAATAGACCAAAGATGAAAAGACAAACACAAGTGCTCGGCGTCCGTAACTGGTACGGCGATGCGTTCGTATCACTCCAGGAGGAGCCGCTGAAGGTGATCGACGGCTTCTTCTCCCAGTACGGGGCTTTTGTCCTTTCCGGATGCGAGGTGAAGGCAAACGGCAGCAAGTACGACATAGCGCCAGGTCTGGTCGTGCTCGAAGGGCCCGGGGCCGACAATGCGACGGTCAAGGTCGTCGTGCCCTTTGCCGGGATTACTGCGACAGCCCTGCCCGTCTACCTCACACTGGGCTACGAGACCGAAACGGATGTCTACAACGACGGCAACGTCAAGCCCATCGCCCACATCTACAAGGCTGTGGCAACAACCGTAAAACCTGCGGGCAGCTATGTGCAGATCACCCGGGACGGCGGCGTGCGGTTCATCGACGCGATTCAGGATGCTACACATCGGCTTATCACTGATAACGAGCGCACTGCCTGGAACAAGGCCATTCAGGACGTAGCGAAATATACACCATTCGATTACGTTGTGGATAGCAACGCTACTTTGGCTGGACTGAACAACAACCCCAATGCGACGTGTGTTCTGATCAAGAAAGGGACATGGACGGCTCCATCAAGTGGCATTCTGCTGCATCCCAATACCAAACGGATTGTTGGACAGCCCGGAAGCCTCGTCCAATATGCAGGTAGTGATTCATGCTTAAAGTACAGCACAATTCCAAGTTTAGAGAGTGGTTACAGCGCCCATGGAGTATGTGTAAAAACGACGGGACAAGGTCACGGATTTGTAAATATGGTTAACTTGGAGGACTGCAAGTGCGAGGGTGCTGATATTTATACGCCAGATGATCCCTATTGTTTCTTCAATTGCAAGAATCTGATCCGTTGCTCCATATTTATCCACTCGAAAAGTCATCAGGCTTGGGGGTTTATGGAGTGCGAAAATATGCTGCAATGCAATGTAAGATCAGATGAATATTCGATTGATTCGATTGGAATCTATCATTGCAGAAACCTTACTCAATGTATCTGCGATGGCGGTATACATTTCAGTTACAATGTATTCATGTGCCAGAGTAGTAGGTATGAATACAGTTATTTCAGCTCCACCGATAATGAGAACTACAAATGTGCCGACACAATGAATGGAGGCTGGAATAAGATCATTACGGCATGATCGTCATTCACAACAACCTGATTCCGCTGGGCAAGGCCCGGACAATCAACTTTTTCGGGGTCCTGTTCACCAAGAACAAGAACCTGACACCAAAAACAGAGAACCACGAAGCCATACACACCCGGCAGCAGATCGAGTGGCTGATCCTCTACGCGACGGCGCTCCTGGTACTGATTCCTGCCTGCGGATTATCCTGGCGGTGGCTCTGTACTGTGCCGATCTGTTACCATGTCATCCTGTACTGCACCCTTTGGGCCCTCGAATGGTTGCTGCCGCCATACGACACGGCATACCGAGACATAGCCCTTGAGCGGGAGTGTTACGACAACCAGGCCGATCAGATGTATCTGAAACGCCGCAAATGGTTCGCATGGGTTAAATACCTGTTTAAACGACCTGTAAAATGATACCGAAATTACCGATATATGCCAAAGGCGACAGCATGGGGATTGCCGTATATCCGACGGGAGTTTCTCTCGAAGAGGTGGAGATCGACATGTTGGTTTACACGACCGGGAACGGGCCGAGAATTTACGGATCGACGCAAGGCAGCGGGCTGCCGATCGTCAAAGGAACAGATCGGGCTGTGTTCAATATCCCATCCTCGGAAACCGGAAAACTCGATGCGGGTATCGCAACGCTCGAAACGACCTATACTGTAAAGGCGTCAGGTTATAAAAAAACGTTGACCAACCGATTACTTATACTTACAGATACAAAAATAATGGATTTTTATGGATGATAAACTAACCCATATTATCCTGACAGATCATGCTTTGCGTTATGGACTGGACGGAAAGTCGGCCTATGAGATCGCACAGAAGTATGGTTATGAGGGAACCGAACAGGAATATGCAGAAGGACCTGTCATCGCAAAAGACAAAGCTAATAAGGCTGCTGATAGTGCGGATAAGGCTGCTGAACGTGCAAAAAAATCAGCCTCAAACGCCGACCAGCAGGCTGCGCGTGCGAAATCTCTGGCCGACCACCCTCCGAAGATCGTGGATGTCGGGGGGCTCAAATACTGGGCTTTTTGGGACGATGCGACCAAAGGCTACGTAACCTCGGAATACCGGGCGGACGACGGCACTATCGTGCAGCAGGTCGATGGTTCTGCCGTTTCGCTGGATGTCAGGGGCGGGACGATGTACGTCTGCGGAGAACTGACCTCGCTGAATATTGCGAGCGTCGAGAACTCGACGAAGCCGTCAATCATCCGCTTCACGTCGGGCGCTACGGCTACGCAGTTCTCCTATCCGGAGGACTTCAACATCACGGGCTGGACGAAGCCCGAGGAGAACAAGAGTTACACCATCTGCATCTTGTTCGGTGCGGGCAACATGACCTACGATGAATAGCCTGCTGTACTACTACAACAACGTGCAGAAGATGGCCGCCTACCGGCAGGCCAAGAGGATGCAGCGCGGGGTGAAGTTGGGGTACGGAGAGAATCCATCAGTGAGTTCATCTACAAAGTTTACTATGCCCCCTGTAACTATTGGATTATCTGACTACTCGATAGAATATTTTGGTAATTCTATTGGCTCTATCGGCAGTAATCCCGCATATATGAAGACATCAGTAGGTGTAAGAGAATCTGGAGGAATACTTGCATGGGGATATGAAGATGGTAGTAACGGCGTGAACATCATACGATTTGGTAATACATCAGATGGTGCATCTAATCAAGTATACCCGAATGTTAAGTTTGACAATGATGATCCTTTTCATTTGGTCATAACAAGGCAGGGGAATGAGATCAAGATTTATGTAAACAACGAACTGGCGATCACTTGGGATACACGTGAGGTGCTTGATATGGGTGATATGGATCTGATTTTTGCCAACTCCTCGGACGTGGGCTTCGTCCGGGTGTGGAATATGTGCCTATCCGCTGACGACGTTACCGCGCATTACAACAACGGCGACCCGATGGGGTACGTCGTGCCGAAGGCGATGCGGGAGCTATTATCGGTAAATCTAATTGGTAGTAATTCTTTTACATGGGACGGATCTGATTCGCCTTATTACTATAATATAACCGGGAATCCTATAACCATCGGAAAATATTATAAAATCAATGTGACTGTTTCAGACTATCAATTAGGATCTCCGCGTATTTTCGCAGGTATATCATATCCTATCCCTGCCCAAAATGGCACGTTTGATATTGTAGTTTATAACGAACGATATGTAAATAATTTCCCAATTTACGGTGGTAGTGACGGTGATCCAAATAGACATTTAACTATTACCGTCAACAGCATCACCTCTGTCGGCCTCCTTGCCGAATACCTGCCGCAGAATCTGATGGGGTCGAGAAAAGAATCAATAGGATTTACTCATTTCAGTACGCAAAATCCATATACTTTTCCTGGAGGAGTATCGAAAACGATGTACTGCTACTTGACTCGTAGATACATTCTCGGAGAAGGCCTTAAGATGAGGGTGAAGGTTAGCGATTATCAGTCAGGTGTTACAACATGCGTTCTTGGGAACGTATATCATACAATACCGTCTGCAAATGGAGAATATGAATTCTTCTCGGTGTCAAAACTTTCCCCCGATGACCCAGCGTCCAATTATGCCATGATATATGGATCCGGCGCTATGACAATTGAAGTTTTGTCAATAGAATCAGTTACTGTTCCGACCTCCTGGCTCGACAGCGCGAAGCAGTTGCCGCTGTCGGACGAGTGTATGGAGCCGCTGTTTCAGTCGATCGGAGGCTACGACATGGCGGCCAACGGTGCGCCGGAGATATTATATAACGAATAACCAAAACAACGCTATGCAATACGCAAAACTTGAAAACGGATATTTGATCCCGGCCCCCGGCGAGGTGCGGCAGGGCGGGATGGTTATCATGAACCCCGGGCTGGAGATCCTCGGCCCGATGGGGTACAAACCCGTGGAATATACGGAGCGCCCGGAGATCACGACCCCGGGCAACGATCTCCGCGAGGTCTACACCGACAACGGCGACCGCATCCGGGTCGGCTGGGAAGAATACACGTCTGTACCGGAGCCGCAGCCCGATCCCGAACAGTTGCGGGAAATGGCCTACCGGGCCGAAGCGGATCAATATCTGATGGCCTACGAAGGCTATCTGGCCGAGGGCAAGATACTCGAAGCCGACGAGCAGAAGGCACTCTATCTTGCCAAGAAGGCCGAGATCAGGGAGCGATTCCCGGATAAGTAACTTGTCGGCCTAACTCTCAAAATACCGCAAATATATGAAAAGACTTATCAATAAACTCGTCGGATGGCTCAACGCCATCGCTAAAGACAAATACCAACACTTCGCAGTCGGGGCGGTCATCGCCTCCGCGGCGTTGATCGTGGCCGTGCCGTTGGGCGCCTGGTGGCGGTGGCTGCCCTTGTTGGTGTCGATAATCGCCGTAATGACGGCCGCCGTTGTCAAGGAGCGCAAGATCGACCCGAAAGCCGACATGCAGGACATTCTATGGACGCTCGCAGGAGGAGGTATGGTGTGGCTGGCAATCTTGGCTGCTATTATTTTTGGATAAATATACCCCAAGTTACTACAATTATAAATAGAGATAGGGGGTAATCCAAATTTAAGGGACGTTTAAGCATGTTTTAAACGTCCCTTAAATTTTGCTTTTTTTGTCGATATTTCAAGATCGGAGGTTGAAATCCGATTATTTCAAAGTGGAATTTTCGAAATGCCGATTATAGTGGTACACAAGTGGTACATAAATGGTCGCTATCCGAAAATTTGAGTAATATTGTCTTTCTGATAGTTATTCTGTTTCAGTAATTGAGTTTAGTAGATTAATAGCTTTGATAATATGGCTCCACCCTGCACCTTGATAGATTTGATAATAATGGATGATAGCTGTAGCTAACTTTGTATTGTCTACATAATCTATATTGAAAGTTAGTCTATTTTCAGATTGTGTTTGTCCGTGTGATATAATTTTTAATGGGTGTCCTGTTCTTTCAAAACTTTGTGCATAGCAATAAAATAGATCTGCCAAGCCCCAAAGAGAGGCCTTTTGAGTATATTGGGAGGGCTCTTGGAACATTGTTGTTGGAAATATTTGAGGTATATGGTCTGCTATTTCTTGAATAGACAGTTGTTGGTTGATAATTTGAAGATAAAATTTGGGATCAATTGATCTGATATAAATGAGTATAAATGTTAATTGTGGAAAGATATAATGATTACTACTACATGAAGATAGCACCAGGCGAGTATGTACAAATAATTTCTCAATTTGCCGTAATGAAAGGTTTTTAGCTTTAATAATTTCCTTGGCACATTTTAAGAGACGTTCTGGATCACTTCGAAATTCACTATGCTGGTATCTGTCTCGATTTTCAAGAAATCCTTGAAAATTGAAATATTCGTATAAATACTTGCAATACGATTCGACATCAGGCTCAGGTAATAGATATTCTACGTCAATAAACCTGCGTAAATATTCTTCGGCATTAATACGATCGCTGCCATAATGCCCTCGTATAGAATTACTCAACTGTTCTTTGTCGATAGATAAGACAAAAACAATCCCTTTTATTGAGAAAAAATGTTTAATCTTTTCCAGAACTTCGACGGCATAGTCCGGGCGACATCTATCTAATTCATCTACGATGAAAATAAGCGGTTTATTAGGAACAGATTTTTCAATAAAACTGGATAGTTCTTCTTTGAAAGTTACAAGTTTATTCTTTTTATTCTCATATTCAATAACCTCGGTTTTGAATATCTCTGCTCCAGCCTTGAGGGCGTCTTTTGCGGCTTCTGCTAATTCATTACCGCAATAATGTTTCACAATGCCTTTGGTTAATGTTGGAATAGCTTTGATAGCGATTTTACTCCCAATGTCCAATATTGAATTTAATGTCTTGGCTGTTTTGGAAGTCTTTAATTGCTGTAGTTCTCCCAATAACGCAATCATTGGGTCAGAGATAAAGTCATTCTCCCATGCATTGAAATAAATCGATGTTATCTCTTGTTGTTTTAAGTATGCTGCCCACATTTTCATAAACGTGGTTTTCCCAGTTCCCCATTCTCCGTTAATAGACAAGACGAAGCTATCAGAGTAATTTTGGACTATTTGTGTTAATATAATAGCATTAGGTTGACGATTGAGTTTACAATTTCTGAAAGGGTCTTCACGGGGAATTTCAATGTCTGAATGTTTGAATTTCATTTTTCGAGCGAGTTTATTCTCAAAGATACAAAAAATCATATTATCTTATACAGTCGCTCCAAACAGGCGGATAATGAATTTTATCGGGTTTGTGGCTATATGAGCTGTAATCGCGCCGTAGTATCTTCTGTTCCGACGAAACAAAACGACCTGCCAATATGTTTTTGGCAGGTCTTGCAAATTTACTCTGCCGATGTCCCGATCAGCAGCAGAATCGAATAGTCGGCTGCCTCCAGTTTTACATTCGTGCCGCAGCCCCAGACGATATTTACCTGCGGGGCAAATTCATGGATGACGGTTAAAAGACTGCATAGGTCGTCGAAGCTAATCTCCGATGCGGGATGATAGCTTACTTTTACAATCACGTCGAGGTCGGCTTCGATGTGCAGGGCATCCAATTCGGTGCGGAGTCGTTCCGCCAAGACGGGCATTGCACCCTCGACCGTAATTAGGGCACAAGATGCCGCGCTATTCAAAATGCGGTCGAAATCGTTCCGGACGATTTGCACCATATCGTCTTCCGATGGGCTGAATTGGATGTTAAGATAGTGTCTGATTTCTTCTTTGTTTTTCATGTGATTTTGCATTTTGGGTAATATATTCCGGTTGTGAATACGCAGGTCGATTCAGTCGCTATGTACTGGTAGATCGCCGTTGCGGCTTGCTTATTTAAGCCCTATACACTGGCTTGAAATAGGCGGTTAATGAATTTTATCGAGTTCCCGACTACATGAACCGTAATCGCGCCGCAGTATCTTCTGTCGGGATTTAACAAAGCGACCTGCCGGGTTGCGGCAGGTCGGGACAACTAAGAACGGTCGGGATAAAGATTCGGAAAGGATGTGGATAACAACTTACAGCTATGTGCTTTATCCGCGACTGGAATTGTATACGAGATTATTCTATTTTCCGATAAAGGGTTTTGAATTCATACCTTATTTCATAAGTTTCGTTCAGATCGAATAATGCTCGTTTCAAAATTTTACCTAAAATGGTTTTTTGAGTATTCCTATTGGGATAATGTGTTGTGATCGCGTTCAATGGTTCGGTGTTTTCCCAATCGACTTGATTTTCGCCGACTAAATTTTGTGCAGTAAACCATGTGTCTGCGGAGTAATTCTTTTCCTGTAAACGCCTGATTAGGTAGTCTGCAATTTCTTGGCGATTTTCAAGATTTGTTTGCCAAAGACAGCTATGTAATTCTTGACGTTGCCTATTATCACCAAAATAGATTAGTGCCATAGCTTAAAATTCGATTTCTTCGATAATTTCGAATAATTCTTTCCAAGTTTTCGTGTCGTATGTAGTTTTGCAATCAATCGGCACTCCAAGATAGCTGTACTTATCAGTACAATCCATACCACGAAATGTGGTGGATAGAATAACCGGAGGAGCAATTGCTTTGCAATATACTTTAGTGAAGAGCAAAGGTTTCGCATAAAAACGATTGAAGCCATTTGCAAAAGCGAGTTCACCTATTTCTTTTACTCCATTTCCAATGGTCAAATACCCATTAAAACCAGTACAATAACAAAAAGCCTCCTTTTCTATATTAGTTACTTGATCGGGAATAATAAGGTTGCCAGAAAAACCAAGGCACCGATAAAAACAGCCACTTGAGATAGTCGTTATTCCCGTTCCTAATGTTAATGAGGTGAATCTGCTACATCCGTAAAAAGCTTCACTTCCAATAAATGTAACATTATCAGGGATAATAAGATTCCCGATTAGTTTTGAACAGCTATAAAAGGCTTTACTACCTATACTTTGTAATCCATTAGGTAATATTAAGTCGCCAGCCAATGACGTGCAGCTTTCAAAGGCTGAAACGCCAATCGAAACAACGCTTGATGGTATATCGATAGATGTAATTTGGCTTTGATAAAACGCATTGTCCGGTATGGCTTCCAAATTCAGCGGTAGAATGACCGTCTTAATTTTGCTGTTCTTAAAGCAACTGGATGGAATGGTCGTATTGTCGATTTGTGCCAGATCGACGGATTCCAATGCGGGCATGGTGCGCATGAAATCGTAATCGAACGTGTTGAGTTTGCCCGTCAGTTTCAATCCGATCAATTTCTCTTTTTCATCGGCGGAAATGTAGTTTTCCAATGTTCCTGCCGTTTCGACATGGACCGTTTTATATCCTGAGGCCTTTTGTGCGAACAGAATGCTTTGTGCTACCAATCCGCTATCGTCTTTCAGGTTGACGGTCGAATAACGATAGGTCGTGTTCGGATTGGCTTGGGCGGTAAAGGTAAGCGTTTCCGTATGCGTCGCTGCACGTGTCTCGGCAACAGACAGCCAAACACGATCGGCCTCCGGAATTTCCACCGTATAGGTTACATTGGTTTCCACTTTGACCTGCACGGTTTCACCTTCTGCGGCAATCTCCACGGTATCTGTCGAAACGATAATGACGCTTTCGACAAAATTGATAATGCGCATGATGGTATTCGTTCCTTTGGAGACAAATACCAAGATGCGGCTTGCTTCGAGGTCGGCCGACGGTGTTGTAACGATGATTTTCCCGGATCGGTAATCTGTCGGTGAAACAGACGCCTTATAGAGGTCTTGCGCTACCACCTCGATTTGTGTTGTTTCATCCGCTCCGATAATCGTATATTCGATTTCATAGGTTTTTCCCGGCAGGACATTGATGGATTCCGTATTGCTGAATGTGATATCCAATTTTTCGGATGGCGTTGCTTTCGGAATCGTAATCGTGCTGTTGTCATTCAAGGTGAATATAACGCTGTCATCGGTTTCTTCGACATCCTTGAAGATGCCTCCGGCTTGTCCCGGCTCGCCCTGTTCTCCTTTATCGCCCGTTGCCTTGCCGAGCTGTGTCCACGATGCACCGTCGTTATAGGAAATGTACCAGTAGCCGTCCTCGATTTTCAATTGAGGCGTTATGCCGTCTTTTCCATCCTCTCCGGGCTTGCCATCCTGCCCGTCCTCGCCATCTTCGCCAGGTTTGCCGTCTTGTCCATCGTTGCCATCCTGTCCCGGCTTACCATCTTCTCCATCCTGACCGTCGCGGCCTTCTGCTTTTATCTTGTTGCCGGAATCATCCGTCAGCCAGTCGCCGTTAAGCGTCCAGTAATAGATTCCGTCGGCATCCTGCTTTACTCCGATAACCGGGGTAGAGCCGTCTTTCCCGTCTTCGCCGGGTTTGCCGTCCTGACCGTCTTTACCATCCTGTCCGTTGTAAATCGTAATCGGTGCGCTTTGGGTAAAGGAAATGGTGTAACCGATTATTTCTCCATCCTTGGTAATGGGGACGACGCTGGTAATGCAGTCCTTGTTTTGGAGCGCATTGACAAGGGTTTGCAGGGATGAAATGTTGGTGTTCATCTGCTTGCATAATTCTTCGAGTTTGGCGACCCTGTTTTCGAGGTCGTCCACACGTCCGGTCAAGGCCGAATCGTCGTAATCGCTATTACAACTCCATAGAATGGAAACAGCGAATAATAAATAAAGAATCCGTTTCATTTTTAATAGTTTATTAGGTACAAATAGTCGTTATTCGGCATCTCCTTTTACGGTTTTGTTGAAACAGTCCTGATGTCCGCAATATTTGCATTGGCGGGTAACCTGAATGCGGTTATAGTGGACGAGATATGATTGAGTTCCGTTTTTAACTCGCTCGGTTTTAACTCGGCCGAGGTATGCTTCATCAATTACCCGCATCGCCCAGAATCTTCCGCAGTTCCCGCAGCGGCGTGAAAACAGCCAGCGTAAAATTAGAAATACAAATAATCCAATGATGAGTAAAAGCCATAGTATTGGATTCCCTTTTTCTGATTTTGTATCAGGATATGGAGCTTCAGGCGCGAGCACAATTGGAGATACGGCTTGTTTGGATGATTGTATGATTTTCGGAGATGTAGAATGCGTTTGATCTTTGATCGGAGTAGGTTGCGGTTTCGTTTCTTTTTGCTTTGAAATAATGACTGGCTCACGAGGAGTCTCGATTTCTTCGTGAATAGTTTCCGGGGCAGGATTAGTTGGGGGTACAGAAACCGGGGATTGCGGGGTTTTCTGCTCTTTTTTTCTTTGCTGGCGCTCTTCTCTGCGTTCTTCTCGCTTTTGCCTCCGTTCTTCCCGGCGTTGTTCTCGCAGGGCTTTCTTGTCGGTCTCCTGTGTTTGCGGTGCGGCGTACATACCGGGTGCGGCCAATATGAAGAACATAAGCCCGCAAGTGATTAGTTTTTTCATAGCAACAAGTTTTTGTTGCCATCCTGTTCCGATATGGCTGATTTACATGAAAAAAAGTGTGGAACAGTCGTCTTATTGAGTAGGGAGGCTCTGGTAAGCCTTAGACACCAATAAAACAATGCCCCACACCTGTAATAGTAGGCGGTGATGACCGCATACCATACAAGCAATGAGCGCGCTGTTTTATCCCTGTGTCTGTTGTGTGAAATTTACCAGATTTCCCTACACGGAATAAAAGCGAACACTTTTACTATATGTACGCCACTCTCGTGGCCCTACAAAGGTAAAAAAATGTTTTGCTTAGTGCAACACTCAGTCGGGGCATTGTCGTACAAATTTGAGCGAAATATTCTGAAAAATCAATATTGACCTTCTGCTATGTTTAAGGTAAACTCCACATATTGACCTTTACGAAAAAGGGATCGACTATCAGTCGATCCCCGTAAACGTATTCTGAGACGGTTATTTGAATGTAATATTGTATTCCCGACAATAGTGGAAAAACGTGCTGATGTTTATAAAGTCATGGTTGGCTATGCACCAGTCGAATAACCGGTCGCATTCAGTCGGGTAGTAATCGGAGTGCCATTGGCTCACCAAGTGGAATAGCCGTCGCCCTTCTTCCGGTCCGAACTCGTTGGCAAGTGCCTGCCCGATAGCCCTCCATACTTTATAGCCGCATGTGATGTCTATTTGTCGGTCTGATATTATCTTTATACACGCATATGCTCTCATTTTGGTATCTACATCCATGGAGGCCGACCTGTCGTTTTTGCAGGGTACTCCGTAGTCTTTGTTTATGAGGTTTAGGTACGGAACGGCATTCGGATTAAAGAACGGTTCGGGATCATAGCTTGCGACACGCAGACGGGTGACATCGCAGCAAGTTGAATCTGCGTACAAATGGATTTTTGTCCGGATTTCGTTTATGAGTGCAAAATACTGTGCCCGATGCCTTTCTGGATATGCGATCCGGAAAACAAGACATAGTCCGTTACCTCCGACGGATAGCCCCGCGTAGCACAGGCTACTGAACTTTTCAGCTAATAACTCTTTAGCGCGTGGCCATCTTCCCTTGACCCCGGGATTATCCTTGCCGTCAATGTCTACGCAGATGTAATGGCTATGCCGATGCACGAGCCTTTTTCGGGCTCGTGTATCGAATATTCCGGAAACGGTCACACAAGGGAGGCGGAACTTCTTTATCTCTTTGCGGACCGCCGGATCCTGCGTTTCCCGATAAATATGCACGATGTCTTGGTAATCCGAGCTTAATAAAAATTCCCAGAGAGATATTTCCTCGATTGGAACGACCGAGGTCATGTTCTCGAAAAGAGATACTTTAGGCGATGGGATCCCCGCTGGAATCCGAACGACGGTGTTTGTCATAAATTTTGAGCATGAGTTATTGGAATTACTTTTGTTCGTATTTAAGATTTGTTGTGATAAATTTTTGCTATCTTTCATATAATAAACATTTTACATTTTGAGTTCCTGTACACTTTCTGTCTGCTTATTGTTCAGTTGTCAGACATTTCGATTCGGCACTTGAATGGCGCGTGTCATCGTTTGATTTTACTCTCTGTCTTTCCTGCGAACCGATCCCCGATCGCTTTATCGTATTTCTTGGAGCTGGCATCGATCAGTCGTTTCCACCCCACGAAAGATTGCATGATTCGGGTCGGAGTTCCTTTTGGGGGCATTTCACCGTATAGCGCATAACGCGTTAAAACTTTATAAGCTTTATGCTGAAGACGTCCAGGCATAAGTTCGATAGCTTCGTAAAATGAGATGAGGAATACAAAGCCCTCTCTCGGTTTCCTCTTTCGCGGCTTCGCAGCCTCCTCTTCCTGAATTGCGCTCAATTCTTCTTCCGTTACATTGTTCAATGCCGCCAACGGGTCTAAATTTTGATTTGGTTTCATAACTTTGATTGTTTAGTGTTTAATATGGTTATTACAGTATTGTTCGATCGTCGGGTGTGATTCACTTTGCAACCAGTCGAGAATCTCCTCACGCTGAAAGTAGAGCCGCCTTCCGCCATGCTCCGGCTTGCGAAACGGGATCTTTCGTTCGCTTGTAAATTTGTAGATCGTCGCCTTGCTGTATCCGGTCAGGCGCACGACCTCCTCGATGGTCATTACTTGCTCGGCCGGAGCTTGATTCGCAGTAAGGTTACCCAAGATTCGGTCGATGCCGAGAATCTCTTTCAGTTGTCCCACGGTCAGCATTGCGATCGGGGTGTCGTCTGTGAATTTTGTCATAATCGATATTATTTTATATGAGTTTCAATACTGAAATATGATAATGGAATATACATAGGGTCTAAAATGAAAGCACCCCTGTGAGAATGCTATTCCGCAGGGGTACTTAATGAAAATAATGAATTTAATGAACGATTACAGCCCGTATAGGTCAATGAGAATGGTCGGTGTTGCTGGGCGCGTAAATAGAGGGGTTGGAATATGAGGTTTCGAAAATTTATGTCGTCCTCATCCGTGCTATCGAAAAGCTGCCTGAGGGTCGTGTATATCCGGCGCATGGTCTGATCCGAGGTGGCTCCGACCTCCTGCTTTATGGATTTTATGGACAACAGATGAGGTAGCTGGAACTGGGGGAAATGATTCTTGCAGAAATAAAACAGCATGCCGGTATAGAGCCAGTATCGGAGGTCTGCCCGTGTCCCTTGAAAGACAGTCCCCGTGAAAACGGAGACGGTTTTCCCGCATTGAGGGCAACGCAACAGCAGCGGATTTCTTCTCCTCAAAGGTCGTGTAAGCCGGATGTTGCAGCCGGGACAATAGGTCGAGTGCCGTTCTGTATAGTAGGCAATGGCGGTCGTTTCATTCGGGAGTAATGCTGAAAAGGTTTGGTAGCTGAAAGGAATTTTCATTGTAGCTTATTTTGAGTTGTATATTTGTGCTAATAGCGTAAAAAGGCGAGCAGAATTAAACCGTGATGGCCGTTAGAGAACTTTCGCTGCCTCGTTGATCACTTCGTTGTCAAAGCTGTCGAGGTATATGTTCGTGGTTTCCAGATCGGCATGGCCAAGCATCTGTGAAATCACCTCGCGCGGGATGTGGTTGCGCTGCAAGGTCATGGCCGCCGTATGGCGGGAGACGTAGCTCGTCAGGTGGAAATCGATTCCGAGCTCCTCGGCGAGCAGGCGCAGGTATTTCTGGTACTTGCTGTAACGGGTTCGAATGTGCATGTAGAGCCGCTCGCCCGTATAGCCGGAGCGAGTGACGATCGGCAGCAGGAAATCGTCCACGGTCGGCGAGGCCGCTTGCAGGCTCCCGATCAGTTGCCGGATCGCGGGCGTAATTTTGATCGAAATCGGTTTGACCCCTTTCTGCCGCTTGATCTTCTGCCGCTTGTAAACGATATAGTCGCCGTCCTCCATCTGTTTGATATGGGCGGTCGTGAGCATCGCCATGTCGATGAACGAAATGCCGTAACAATAGTAGGAGAATAGAAACAGCTTGCGGGCGTATTCGCATTGCGGATTGCTGGCCGTGGTGCTTTTGAGTTTCGATAACTCGGCGGCAGGCAGATAGCGTTTGGCGGTCGCCTCTTCGAGTTTGGAGACCTCGAATCCGCCCCGTCCGAACGGATAGGTCGCCACCGAGCCGACACCCTCCGCATTGGCCCGGTTCAGAATGGCCCGTAACGCTTTGAAATAGAATTTGCGCGTGTTGCCGCAACAGCCCCGCTTTTGAAGAAACATATCGAATCCCCGGACATAACGCAGGTCGATGTCGGAAAAGAGACGTTGATCCAGCTTCCGGTCATAGCTTTTCAATATGTCCTGCGTCTGCTTATAGGTTTGGGAATTGCCGATATGTCCCGTTGCGTGCAGTTCCGCGATACGGTCTGTGAAATAGGCGTTGAACTTGCCCTGTTTGGAGGTGTTCAGAAAGGCGTCCTCGAACTGGTTCAGCGTCCAGTCGATACCTTCGATCTCGAAGCGTTCGACGATCTCGCGGGCGCGAACCTTGTACTTCGCCAGCAGCGCATTGTCGGCCTCGCGTTGTTTATTCTCGGCTTTCTGCTCGGCTCCTTTCAGGTTGCGCAGGATGATGAATTGCTCACCGGCCTCATCCCAATATGCGGGATCGGCGTAGAGGTCGAGTGCGATATATTTGCGCCGCTTGTTTTTGGTGATACACAGCCTGACCGCATAACGGCCGTTGCGGTCGGCCTTGTCGTGACGACGGGGAAATCGAATTGAATGTGCCATTCTATTTGCATTCGTGTTAATAAAAAGATGATTGCGCCACCGACATTGCGTTACGAGTTATGAGTTACTTGCAATAGAATGGCAACAAACTATCTCAGCACTAATCGTATACGCGGGATTATCGATTCCAATTATACGATTACAGAATAACTCGCATGTGGCATTGCAAAAATAAAACGGCAATTAAGGGATTCCAAGTATTTTAAAATTTTGTATCTTGAATTTTGAAATTGAACACTGATTAATCGCAATAGATACAGATAGTTGTGTGTTCTGAATTTGCCGTTGAATCTGAATAGTTCGGATGTGTCAATTTTGATTTTGGATGAAAATAATTGCAATTTGTGGATAAAATTGGCTTTTGTGTCGGAGAGAGAGGCTACTTAAATGATTATTCGATTTGCATAATTTGAATAAAATAATTATTTTTGCAAAAATGATATTCCTATGGCGAAGATTATAAATCCATTCATCGTGACCGGAAAGATCGCTCCGGAGTATTTTTGCGATCGGGTAAGCGAGTCAGCCCGGCTTGTCAAGTCGGTTACCAACGGCAATAATTTGGTTGTCATTTCACCGCGCCGTATGGGTAAAACAGGGCTGATTCAGTTCTGTTACGACAAGCCGGAAATCGGTAAGGAGTACTATACTTTTTTCATCGATATTCTGCATACGTCGAGCCTCCGCGAATTTACCTATCTGCTCGGTCGGGAGATTTACGAAACACTCCTGCCTCGCAGTCGTAAAATGGCGACTCTTTTCATTCAGACGATTAAGTCCATCAGCGGGAAATTCGGGTTCGACCCCATCTCCAATCTTCCCACTTTCAATGTCGAGTTGGGAGATATCGAGCGACCCGAATATACGCTCGATGAGATTTTTCAATATTTGTCTCATGCGGACAAGCCTTGCATCGTAGCGATCGATGAGTTCCAGCAAATTGCCAAATATCCGGAGAAGAACATAGAGGCTTTGTTGCGGACTCACATCCAAAGGTCGGAGAACAGCCATTTTATCTTTGCCGGGAGCGAACGCCACATGATGCAGGAGATGTTTGCATCAGCCGCCCGGCCGTTCTACCATAGTGCCGACATGTTGGAGCTGAAAGCCATTCCTGCGGAGATTTACATTCCGTTTATCGTCGGGCATTTCGAGCGGCGCAACCGTTCGATAGCCGCCGTCGATGTGGAAAAGGTTTATGCACTTTTTCAGGGGCACACCTACTATATCCAAAAGACCTTCAACGAATCGTTTGCCGATACGCCCGAAGGCGACGAATGTACGTTGGAGACGATCCGGGCTGCCATCGATAATATGATTGCTTCGAACGATACGATTTTCCGGGAGATTTTGTCGAACGTTCCTGAAAAGCAGAAGGAGTTGCTTTATGCCATCGCCAAGGAGGGCGAAGCCGAGCGTATTACATCTGCCGATTTCATCAAACGGCACAGTCTTACTTCGGCCAGTTCGGTACAGTCGGCCGCAAAGAAACTACTCGAAAAGGATCTTATCACCGAAATTAACAAGGTTTTTTCTGTAACCGACCGATTATTTGCCATGTGGATAAATAAATTATATGGGAAAAATCCGGATTTTTAATGTCGCTGCTCGGTATAATGTGATTTTTATAGACTGGTATTTGGCCGTAAATCGGCTGAAATAGTTACCTTTGACTTTGTCGAAGGTACTCCGCCCCGACAAAACGCAAATAAAATTTGCTTTTATGCGCGGCTTGTTCGTACCTTTGTTACGAAGTATGCCGAAACTCTATATCATAGCGGGTTGCAACGGTGCAGGGAAAACGACTGCATCCTATACCGTGTTGCCTGAAATGTTGGGATGCCGAGAGTTCGTCAATGCCGACGAAATAGCAAAAGGACTGTCGCCGTTCAATCCCGAAAGCGTGGCGATCGAGGCAGGACGGTTGATGCTGCAACGAATGGACGATCTTTTGTCCGAAGGCGAGGATTTTGCGTTTGAAACGACGTTGGCGACCCGCTCCTATGTGAAATTCGTGGAGCGGGCGCAGGCGAAAGGCTATTTTGTGACGTTGCTCTATTTTTGGTTGCCGACACCCGAACAGGCTATCGAGCGTGTTGCAACACGAGTAAGCGAGGGCGGACACAATATTCCGTCGGATGTGATTCGGCGGCGTTACGCGAACGGCATCAGGAATTTAACGACCCTCTATACCCCGATTTGTGACTATTGGACAATCTATGATAATAGTGCTGCCGATGGTATTCACAAGGTTGTTTGGGGTGTCAAGGATGAAATAAAAGAGATTGTCGATCCGTTATCTTATCAAAAGATCGTAGGCTATGAGCGAGATTGAGATTAAGCAAATGCAGGAGAAAATCGATGCAGGCATTTTGCTTGCCCAAAAGCGTCTGATTGAAAAGGCCAAGAAGGAGGACAGCGAACTGGTTGTCGTGCGCGACGGAAAGGTCGTGCGCATCAAGGCCCGTGATCTGAAATAGGAACTTTGGGTCGGTTGTCCGAATGAATAATCCCCGGCATTTTCGGATGTCGGGGATTCACTTTTCAATTTTGATCGGGTAGGAGGACGGCGCGTGGAACACAGGTGGAACACGCGAAATCGCAACAACTCCCGATAATGGCAAACTGCAACTCTTTGAATGTGTGTGAAATCCGCTGGAATATAGTTCGTTAAATTTATTGGAAAAAGTAAAATTTAATTCTGGGGGGCGTGTGGTCGCTGGTTCGAATCCAGTCACCCCGACTAACCGAAAAGCACTGATAATTCAACAGTTATCGGTGCTTTTCTTTTTTATCCGCACCTGCCGAAAATGAGCGGTTGACGCCACGGTTGACGCGAAAAAGTCAACCAAGAAGTCAGCCGAATCCGATGAAAACATCCGTTTCCGTCGTTTGTTACAGGTACAAGGTACTTGCAAACGGAGAATCCCCGCTGATGCTCCGCATTTCCAAAGAGGGCCGCCGCACGATGAAAAGTCTGGGCGTGTCGGTCGATCCTAAATTCTGGAATTTCGACACCAATCAACCCAAACCCAACTGTCCGAATAGGCAGTTGATTCGTCAAATCGTATTGAAATACGAAACCGAATACAACGGCAAGATTCTGACGAAAGAAATCAACGAGGAAGAATTTACCCCGCAGACGATTGTAGCCGAACAAAAGGAGCGCATCAAGGCGCAGACCGTTGAGGAGGTCTACAAAGCGATTATCGCCGAGTTGAAAGAACGGGGGAGTGCCGGCAATGCCTATGCCTATCTGAACTCCTACAACGTACTGAAATCCTTTAATCGGGACAAACCGCTTCATTTCACGTTCAGTCGTATCGACGCCGATTATCTGGAAAAATTCGAGGAGTGGATGCGGGCGCGGGGAAACAAAGATACGTCGATGAGTTTTCAGATGCGTACTTTGCGAGCCGTGTTCAATCGGGCGATTAAGTTGAAAGCCGTTGCCCGCGAGAAGAACCCGTTCACCGACTATAAGATTAGCCGATTCAACACCCGCACCCCGAAACGGGCGTTGAGCAAGACGGATGTAATGAAAATCGTCGATGCGGATTGCTCGGCGGAGAGCGATTCTTGCCGATTGGCGCAAAGCGTTTTTACATTCTCTTATTTGTGCGGGGGAATTTCGTTCGTCGATGTGGCGAATCTGACATCCGATAATATCGTGGACGGGCGATTGTCGTACAATCATCAGAAAACGCACGGGGCAATCCATGTTCCGCTGTCGGAAAGGGCGATGCGGATTGTAAACCGCTATGCCGAAGCCTGCGAACAGTCGGGCTATCTGTTTCCGATACTTGATTCGCGCAGGCATACGATGCCGATGCAGAAACGGAATCGGGTGCATAAAGTCTGCCATCAAGTCAATACCGAATTGCGCCAATTAGCCCGCAGATTGAATATTTCGGGAGAGGTGACGACTTATTGTGCAAGGCATAGTTTCGCAACCGTGCTGAAGAAATCGGGTGTGAATATCGGTATCATATCGGAAGCGTTGGGGCATCACAGTCTAAAGACCACCCAGATATATTTAGGTGCGTTTGAGAACAGCTAAATCGACGCTGTGATGCAGCATTTGCTATGACGAGTGACATATTTTGGAATATGCCGATTTATTAAGTTCTACGGAGCTAATTCCTTTTTTTTGGAGGAATAGTTGTTAATATACCATTTTTGCAATGGAATGTTGCTATTTTCACAAGGTCCCAGTTTTGGCATTGAATCGTTTACTGCAAGAACTGCATTTGAACGTTTTACCATCCTTAGAGCGGTAAATCTTTTTTTTTGATGTCCGCAATGTGGGCAAACTGTGTTTCCATCGGGCCAACGTCGTTTCTCCAAATGTTTTAAGCATGTAAGATCATCGGGGAAGCGGTGCATGAAGTAGATTAAACCGTGATTTTGCATATTTTTTCACTATTTAATATAGTGCAAGATGGTGAAAATCTTTGACTTATTTAGATTTATCTACACTATGTGTTTAGGTCAAAATACTATATAATTGCGATGAAATATTACTGTCTTCACGAAGCATATCTTAAAACGAAAAGGTAAAAATAGTAACGGCGGTGTATTGGCAGGTCCCGGAGTTTATGCTTTGGGACTTATTCGTTATATGTAAACGCAAAAGCCGCAACCTTTTTAGGTTGCGGCTTTTGCGTTGGTTGTCCGTCGGCTATCGTCCTCCGGCGACGGGACGCAGCAGGAAGTTGAACGAGTAGTCGCCGTAGGGCAGCAGGTATTCGGGGCGGGGGAGCCGTCCCCAGCTGTTGACGCAACCCAGTCCGGACTGGACGCTCTCGATATTGACGTGCGTGCGGCCGTCGGGCACGAGGTCGCCCGGGTGGCGGACATATTCCGGCGAGCCGTTGTCGAGCTGCGGGATGGCAAACGGGATGGCCGATGCCGAGAAGTGGCGGTCGGAGCAGATCTCCACGCCCAGGCCCGAGTCGTCGGTCAGCCGCCACCAGCGCAGTCCGCTGCGCGTTCCCGACTCCTGCGGGCTGACGTATTTCATATGGAACAGGTCGGCGACACGCTGGGCGTAGCGCCCCACGAAGGCGGCGCCGGAGCGGTCGGCGTAGTTCTCCATCGGGCCGCGGCCGTAATATTCCACGGCGTCGAACATGCCCGGGGTTTCGAAGGCCATGCCGAAGCGCATCAGGTCGGCGACGTCCTTGCGCGCGGGGTCGGCGGTCATCGTTTCGCTGACGCGGACCGAACCGTCGGCAGCGATCGAATACGTCAGATTCAGTTTCGCACCGACGTTTGGGAGCGTGTAGTCTGCGATGGCTTTCACTTCGCTGTCGCCGGGCGTAAGGGCGAAGCCTGTGAGCTGCGGTTCGGCTTTGGCCCACATCTGGCTGTCGGGGTATTTCCCGGTCTGGCGCACGCCGAGGTCGTTGTCCGTGGCTGCGCGGTAGAAGTTGGGCCGCACGGGACCGGCCAGCAGCTCGACGTTGCGCAGGCGGTAGGAACGGATGAAGCCGCTCTTCGGATCGAACGAGACCGAGAATCCTTCGCCCGAAACGGTTTTGTCCGCCACGCGGAGCGTCCCGGCGGGAGCGGTCGCGGCGAAGCGTGCCGCGGGGTCGTCCCCGCGCAGCGTCAACTGGTCGGCGGCGACTTCATAAAGTGCGTCGAGCAGTCCCTGCCGTTCGCGGAGCTGGTAACGCACCGTGAGCAGCAGTTCGCCGCCCAAGGCATAGACCTGTTCGGGTTTGTAGCCCAGCGTCACGGCGGCGGTGGTCTGCGGAGCCACGTCGAGACGCTCGACCGTGCCGCTCAACACGGGCTGTCCGTCGGAGGTGATCTCCCAGAGCAGGCGGTAGGGCGAAAGGTCTGTGAAGAAATTCTCGTTATAGACGTTCACGACGCCGTTTTTCAGGTCGCGGGGCGTGGTGTGAATCGGCCGGTGCTGGTGCTTCACCTCGTAGGCGTGGGGATGCCACGAGCGGTCGGAGGCCAGCACGCCGTTGCAGCAGAAGGTGCTGTCCGAAGCGTCCGTGTCGTTGTAGTCGCCGCCGTAACGGTAGGTCAGCCGGCCTTCGGGACTGCGCCAGGCAAGGGCCTGGTCGGCGAAGTCCCAGATGAATCCGCCCTGGTATTTGGGTTCGCGGCGGATCATGTCCCAGTACTCCTTGAATCCGCCCATCGAGTTGCCCATGGCATGGGCGTATTCGCACTGGATCAGGGGTTTCTGGGGATTCTCGGCGAGGTATTTCTCACACTGCCCGTAGCTCCAGTACATCGGGCAGACGATGTCGGTGTTGTAGTCTCCGTGGTAGGAGGCCTGCTCGTATTGCACGGGGCGCGACGGGTCGAAGGCTTTGATCCAGTCGTAGCAGCGTTCGAAGTTGGGGCCGTTTCCGGCCTCGTTTCCCGTGCTCCAGACGATGATCGAAGGGTGGTTGTAGTCGCGCAGCACCATGCGGCGGTTGCGGTCGAGGTGCGCGGCGGCGAAGGCGGGGTTGCCGGCGAGGTTCTTCGACTTGTCGCGGTAGTGGTAGCCGTGCGATTCGACGTTGGCTTCGTCCACGACGTAGAGACCGTACTCGTCGCAGAGGTCGTACCACAGCGGCGTGTCGGGGTAGTGGCACGTGCGCACGGCGTTCATGTTGAGGCGTTTCATCTCGCGGATGTCGCGCACCATCTCTTCGCGCGTGACATAATAACCCGTGTTCGGCTCCATTTCGTGCCGGTTGACGCCTTTGATGAGGATCGGTTTGCCGTTGACTAACAGCTGCCCGCCGCGGATCTCGACCTTGCGGAATCCGACGCGGAAGGCCGCGGCTTCGGTCACCGAGCCGTCGGCGGCCAGGGCTTCGGCCGTGAGCGTGTAGAGGTTCGGGGCTTCGGCGCTCCACTGCTTCGGGGCGGCGACTTCGAACGTCGTTTCGGCTGCGTTGCGGCGGGGGCGGAGCGTGCGCGCGTCGAGCGTGCGGCCCGCCGCGTCGCGGAGCGTCAGCCGTACGCTGCCGATGCCCGGCGTCGTGGCGATTTCGGCGCGGAGCGTGCCGTTGCGGTAATCGTCGACCAGATCGGGCGTCAGCCGTACGTCGGCCAGCCGGCGTTTGTCACGGGCATAGAGGTAGCAGTCGCGGCCGATGCCCGAAAGCCGCCAGAAGTCCTGGTCTTCGAGGAACGAACCGTCGCACCAGCGGTTGACGCGCATCACGATCAGGTTGTCGCTGCCCGGCGTCAGGTAACGGGTGATGTCGAATTCGGCTTCGAGTTTGCTGTCTTCGCTGTAACCCGCTTCGCGGCCGTTGACCCAGAGCGTCACGTTCGAGGTGGCCGAGCCGATGTGGATGAATATGTCGCGGCCCTTCCAGTCGGCGGGAACGGTCACCGTGCGGCGGTAGAGGCCCGTGTAATTCTGTTCATGGGGAATCAGCGGAGGTTTCACCTCGAAGAACTTGTGCCACGGGTAGGGTTTGTTCGTGTAGACCGGGTCGCCGCAGCCGTTCAGCTCCCAGATTCCCGGCACGGGCATTGTACCCCACGACGAGTCGTCGTGTCCGGAGCGGAAGAACCCTTCGGGTTCGGCTCCCGGTCGGTCCACGCGCAGGAAGGACCATTCGCCGTTGAGCGTGCGGTAGAAGGGCGAGCGGGTGTAGTCGTTCTCGGGAATGGCCTCGGCGGCCGTGGGGAAGGCGATGAAACTCGTGCGCATCGGCGCGCGGCCGACTTCGAAGCATTCGGGATCGAGCCAGCGTTCGGCGGGGGCTTTCGCCGAGGCCGCCGTGGCGGCGAAGAGTGCGAGCAACAGCAGTCTTTTCATTTTTCGGTGGTTTGGGGGTGGCAAATGTTGTGTCGGAACAAAAATAATAAAAAAAACGAAACTTTCGCAAGTTATATAACGAAACCTTTCGTTTTTACCCGGTGAAGAGGCCTTCAAGGGCGTGTTTTTGAAAATTTGACGGATTTTCGGCCGAAAGTTCAGGAATTTACAGGGAGGGTTCTTGCGATCTTAAAAATTTTTACTATATTGTTGCCCCGCATATAACCCGAAGGCCGGAATATCCCCGCTCCTGCCGGCCTGTTTTGAATGGTTCCATTTCTAAAAAGACAATGCTTATGAAACAAAAGAAAATGCTTGCACTGACCCTTTCCCAACTCGTACTGCTTTATCGTCAGGAGTTTCCCGGCCTTGCGGCCCTTGCCGACGCCAGCGGCGACGGCGAACGGTTTCGCATGGGCCTCCGGGAGTTCGTGGACGCACACCGGGCGGCGGAAGGCGAAGCGGCGGAGCAGATTCGACTGTTGATCGACTACGACGGACGCAGCGTCCGCGAATTATCCACCGACCGGCAGCTGGAAGTCAGGACCCTTACGCTGCTGTGGCAGTTTCTTACCGGAAGGCTCGAAAACCCCGAAATGCCTTCCGACCTGTTCGTCGATCTGTACCATCTCTTCCGCCTGCTGGATGCTCCGGAGATTCCGCTGCCTTCGCCCCAGCGCGTGCGCAGCCGCACCGAACGCTGGCTCTCGGGACAGGACGACGGGGTGCGGGCCATCCGCGCCGACAACCGCGAACGGATGCTCCACCTGCTGATCCAGAAGATCGAGAACCGCAAGTCGAAGGTCCCGTCGCGCTTCCAGTTCGCCGACGGCATGACCTACGAGGAGAAGTACCGGCAGGTGGCCGCCTGGTGGGGCGATTTCCGCTTCCAGCTGGCGATGGCCGTGAAAAGCCCCTCGGAACTGAACCGCTTTCTGGCAGGCTCGCTCTCGTCGGAGACGATGTATCTGCTCTCGAAGGCCCGCAAGAAGGGAATGCCCTTCTTCGCCACGCCCTATTACCTTTCGCTGCTCGACGTCACGGGCGGCGGCTACGACGATGCCGCCATCCGCAGTTACATTCTTTATTCGCCGCAGCTGGTCGAAACCTACGGGCAGATCCGCGCCTGGGAGCGCGAGGACGTCGTCGAGGCCGGACGACCCAATGCCGCCGGGTGGCTGCTGCCCGACGGACACAACATCCACCGCCGTTACCCGGAGGTGGCGATCCTGATTCCCGACACGATGGGCCGCGCCTGCGGCGGGCTGTGCGCCTCGTGCCAGCGCATGTACGACTTCCAGAGCGAACGCCTCAATTTCGAATTCGAGACCCTGCGCCCCAAGGAGAGCTGGGACCACAAGCTGCGCCGCCTGATGAATTATTTCGAGGAGGACACCCAGCTGCGCGACATCCTCATCACGGGCGGCGACGCCCTGATGAGCCAGAACAAAACCCTGCGTAACATTCTCGAAGCGGTCTGCCGCATGGCCGGCCGCAAGCGCCGGGCCAATGCCCGACGCCCCGACGGGGAGAAGTACGCCGAATTGCAGCGTGTGCGCCTCGGGTCGCGCCTGCCGGCCTATCTGCCGATGCGCGTCAACGATGAACTGGTCGAAATCCTCCGCGAATTCCGCGAGAAGGCCTCGGCCGTCGGCGTGAAGCAGTTCATCATCCAGACCCATTTCCAGACGCCGCTCGAAGTGACGCCCGAAGCCGAGGAGGCCATCCGGAAGATCCTTTCGGCGGGGTGGCTCATCACCAACCAGCTGGTCTACACCGTGGCCGCTTCGCGCCGCGGGCACACCACACGCCTGCGCCAGGTGCTCAATTCGCTCGGCGTGGTCTGCTACTACACCTTCTCGGTCAAGGGGTTTCAGGAGAATTACGCCGTTTTCACCCCCAACAGCCGCTCGATGCAGGAGCAGGTCGAGGAGAAGGTTTACGGGCGGCTCACTCCGGAGCAGGCGGCCGAACTCGACGATTTGCTGGCCGACGGGACGGATACGGCTGCGAAAATCCGCTGCTTCATGCGTCGTCACCACCTGCCGTTTCTGGCCACGGACCGCAGCGTGCTGAACCTCCCGGCCATCGGCAAGAGCATGTCGTTCCGGCTGGTGGGCATCACGGCCGAGGGCAAGCGTCTGCTGCGTTTCGACCACGACCGGACGCGCCGCCACAGCCCGATCATCGACAGTATGGGCGAAATCTTCATCGTCGAGAACAAGTCGCTGGCCGCCTACCTGCGCCAGCTGGGCAAGATGGGCGAGGACCCCGAGGACTACGCTTCGATCTGGGCCTATACGCACGGCGAGACCGAGCCGCGTTTCGGGCTTTACGTCTATCCCGATTTCGGGTTCGCGACGACCGACCGGGTGAGCAACCTGGAGTTGGAGTGACGCAATAACCGGCATATGATTTGCGTTTGTATTCAATGATTATTGAATGAATGCAAATTATGAAAAAGACGATTCACAGAGCCGCGACCCGCGGGTATGCCGATCACGGCTGGCTCCGGACCCACCATACTTTCAGCTTCGCCGGATACTACGATCCCGGGCGGATTCATTTCGGCGCCCTGCGCGTGCTCAACGACGATACCGTGGCCCCGGGCGAGGGGTTCGGAACGCATCCCCACGAGAATATGGAGATCGTTTCGCTCGTTCTCTCGGGCGCCTTGAGGCACGGCGACAGCATGGGCAACATGCAGCTCCTCAAGCCGGGCGAATTGCAGGTGATGACCGCCGGTACGGGCATCACGCACAGCGAGATGAACGCCAGCCGCGAGGAGCCGGTGAAGTTCCTGCAGATCTGGGTCATCACCGACGCCGAGGGCCATACGCCCCGTTACACCCAGATCGAACTCGCGCCCGCGAAGCGCAACGAGTTCCGGCTGATCGTGGCTCCTGAAGGCCGCGGCGGGGAACACGTGGGATGGATTCACCAGACGGCATGGTTCCATACGCTCGACCTCGACGCCGGGCGGGAAGCCCGGTATCGCATGAACCTTCACGGCAACGGGGCCTATGTTTTCGTGATCGAAGGCACGGCCGAGGTCGCGGGCGAACCGCTCGGTCCCCGTGACGGCATGGGCATATCGGACGCCGACGATTTCCTGATCCGCGCTTTCGAAAACGCACGGCTGCTGGTCATCGAGGTCCCGATGATCTGATGTGCGGCAGCCTGATGTGAAA